>Ga0316204_10004480_pt1:2500-24958 | contig 24958 bp, 12 predicted proteins | sample 6monrhotite_MG_2_FD_205661 | JGI IMG/M metagenome (GOLD analysis project Ga0316204, IMG submission 205661) | Microbial mat bacterial communities from mineral coupon in-situ incubated in ocean water Damariscotta River, Maine, United States -... | ecosystem: Environmental > Aquatic >... | reverse complement strand
GGGGGGGGGGGGCGCGCCTTGCTATCGACTCCTTGCGCGAGACTGGATCCTAGGCACGTGCACGCGGCCCTGTATACAGGAGGATCTCCTTCTTCCCGCTGCCTGCGCACTCTCCGACTGGTTAATTCTCGCACTGCACCCCCCCCCCCTCTCCCCCGCCCCCGGCCTTCTCACATAGTACGACTGGAAGGATAATGTATAAATACAGGAGCACGAGGGTGCGGCGTTCCCTCTACTAGTGAGCGAGCAACTACATCGCGCTCTTAGGCATCGGAGTTACCCACTTCGAAGCGTCTCGATCATAGAATTCTTCCTCGTTCACGCCAAGAGTGTCCCGGTAGTAGGTATGCACAGAATCCACGATCTCACGGCGCGTGCCGGTCGGAAGTGCATCGATCATCTCGGGGGTGGCCTCCCAGAAGATATGCTGCTCGAACACGCAGGCGTTGTCGATGTACCGAGCATCCCTGAATAGGAGAAAAAGCGCCACTGCCACATCCACTGGTACGCGCGGGCTGCAGAATGCCGTTCGTGCCACATCGCCATACATGTGGGCGAGGATGTCAGGCATGATCATTATGAGCTCACCGCGTCCACCGACGGACTTGTTCAGCAGGTATGCCAGCCAGAACTCCCCTCGGCGGACATTATCCAGTGTGAGAACGGAGTCCATGTCCATAAACCATCGGGTGTCGGAGGTGGAGGATGGCGTATCGGGCCCAGACGTGGCATGGCACTCGAAGAGTCGCACTCCAGATGTAGACACAGATCCCTGTAGGAGCAACTGGTATGCGTGCGGGTACGTGGCCGATGATAGAACACGTCCCCAGGTGGAGTGCATGACAGAAGTTACGGCATTGGGGTAGTAGATCAGACGACCGTGCTCCGGGTGGTCTTTGCCGGAGCGGTCCAACTGGGAAAGGCACAGTGCCATAGGCGGCCGTTGGTACGAGTAGCCATGCTCATACTCGGGGAGGCCGAGGATCACGTCGCCGGTGGGGTGGTTGGTGAGATCAATCTTCATCGCCATGAAGAACCTCAAAATTCCTCTGGTGTCACTGCATGTGTACATGAGAATCCATCGCAGGTCCACAGTCCAGTCCATCAGGCACTGATCGAAGAAGTACTTCGATGGTACAGTGCATAGTCCATCATCGGAGAATGCGACGAAATTGGTAATGACCATATCCAATGTATCATCCTGTACACTGGAAGCTCCAGGGTCCACGTGGAGGGCGCAAATGATCTGTACCACGACGGTAATGACCAAGGTGGAGTTAATGTGGTCTCGCGTAGGCTCGATCGTGGTGAGGTGCTCGAGTAGGTCATACACAATAGCGATCTCGTTCATGTGCAATGCTACCATGATGGGGAGGCGAAGCAATGGTTTTGTTGATGTCGTACGTGACCAGTTGGCAATGTTCCAGTTCCACTGCGGGTACCGGTCGATGGTGTCGATGACAAAGTCCATGAACCCCACGCGCAGGACTGCCCCTGGCCTGGTCAGGTGCCGTTTCTGATGCTCCAGTAGCAAATTGAGCACAGGCCATTCCTCGGTGGGATAGGACGACGCCTCGATCATCTCCATGAAGTATGCGAGCATGATATACTTGCCGGTGGTGTCTATGTTGATGAAATGGTTGATGATGTACTCCAATGTTGAATTGATGCTCGCACTATCGGCCTCGGAGAGCAACCGCCGGCTGGCTTCGTCGTTCTCTTGTTGAGCGGGCGTGTCGATCATCCATGATCGCAGGACTATGTCCGGGGGTGTACGTCGCAGTACACTCATGGCCGCGGAAGAGGAGGTGTTCTGGGAAGTATACGACCCTACCGCGCCGAGGAAGGCGCCCTTCGGCCACGGAATTGGTGGAGCATCCACGTTCGACGATCGAAGCGGCAATAATACCGGTCTCATTGTTCGGCGATCGAGGAAAAGACAGCTGCTCGATATGCAAGGCCCACGTACAAATGCCCCTCCCCCATGCACAGGAAATACGGGGGGGGGAGAGGGGAGGGGAAATGGGGACATTTGTGTTTCCGCGATGGCAAATCCTACACTCGAGGACGACTTCTACCGTATCCTGACGAATGGCAACTGCGTTCATGACGACATCGAGTGGGTCACGCGGGCAGTGTGCCGTTCAGGACCGGACTGTCTCCGGATACTGAAGATGGGGATTGCGCGCATATGTGCGATGAATCACGTTGGTACGGGAGAGGAACGTATAACATATCCGACGGGGAGGTCACTCGTCGTCATCGCGCACCTCAAAAAGATGATCGATGCGACCAGTACTGGCGACTGGAGCAGCGCATGCATCGATGATAGCGACGACGATCATGAAGCAGATGGGTGTAGCGACATGGAAGTGTCCAGCGAGGAGGAGGAGGAGGAGGAGTGGGAGCCTTCGAGTGAAGGAGAGGACGATGATGACCTCATGGGAGAGGACGGGGAACTGGTGGTGCCAGAGCACTTGAGGAAGACCGCGCGCGAGGGTCAGGAGGAACACCATGTACTGGCCAACGTTGTTCGCGAGCTTAACTCCAATACGCTCTCCGCTCTATACGAGTTATTGCAGTGGACGCTCGAGGACGCGACTATGAACCGCAACCAAGTTCTAGTGAACGCGCTGATGAGCAAGAATCGCTTCGCCGTGGAGTGGCTTCTTGCAACGTTCGAATTCACGCGCTCCGACCTGATGGAGGCCGACGAGAGGGTTCCGTTTGGGATCGTCCGGGCATACAACCCGGCTATGAGCGTACTTAAACGAGCTATTAGCTCGGGCGGGGGACCGAAGGGGGCGATGTGATGGCGCGTGACTTCTGCCACGGTACTTCCAATACACTTAACAGTGCTTCTACTCCCCCCATACCGAATGAGCGCGCGCATATGATAGCATGTCCCCCTGCCGCATGACGCGGCCGCGTCAGTGCTCTACCCACCAGGAGGCGTCGGCCTGGGCATGACTGAAGTAGATCTGACGCATACCGCGAAGACGAGAGCGCTGCGGGCGATAAACGCCAGTCGTGTGGGTGATCATGAACGGGCGAAGGAGCATTACCTGGAAGCCGCGCTCGCGCTGGCTGCTGTGTCGGACGTGACCAAGAACAAGAGTAACAAGAAGATAGCCCTGGAAACGGCGGCGGAGTACCTGACTGAGGCCGAGCGCCTGGGAGGAGTCATTAACCGGCAACGTGGGCGTAATGGGGAGGATACCGGCAGACGTAGCCGGGTGCTGGTGGAGGAGACGGAGGAGTGCGTGGAGGAGGTGAGGGAGGTGGCCGATGAGGACGAGGCGACGAGGCATGAGCGCATGGACGTGGACGATGTTGCACCCGGGGAAGATGTGGACTCTGTAGCTCCCCGAGCAAGCGGTGATGACGCCTCGAAGGTGGACGGTATTGCACCCGACGAGTTCGTCAGCAGTGCGTGCCTCGATGACCTCATTGGCCTGGATCGGCCGAAGGAGATACTCGATTCCAAGTTGGGCATGTACGCGCGCTTCCCCAATCTATTCGAACCGAGTGGCTCGATTAAGCGTGCGACCGGCATGCTGCTCTACGGCCCGCCCGGTACCGGCAAGACCCAGCTCGTCAAGGCGATATCCAACAAGTACAACTGCGTGTTGTTCTCCGTGACTCCGGCGAGCGTGGTATCCAAGTGGGTGGGAGAGAGCGCCCGTAACCTGAAGCAGGTCTTCGATAAGGCGTTCCAGTATGCCCGCTCCGACGCCTCCGCCGTGCCGATCATCTTCATAGACGAGGTGGATTGTCTGGCAGCGCGGCGCGACAGCTCGGACAGCGAGTCTTCGAGGCAGCTCATGGCACAGCTCCTCGTCCTGATGACGCAGTGCTCGACGCCGGAGACGCCCGTGACAGTGATCGGCGCCAGTAACCGGCCATGGGATATCGATGACGCGATCATGCGTCGCTTCCAGGAGCAGATTTACGCCGGTTTGCCGAATAAGAACGATCGTGAGACCATCCTCCGCGCGCAGATCTCCAAGCTGGACTCCAAACTCACCCCGGAGGACTACGAGTATGCGGCCGATATCACGGAGATGTACTCCGGCTCAGACCTCTGCAGTCTCACCGCCTCGATCCACCACCGCATCATTATGCGCCTCAAGGACAGCACCCACATGAAGGCGGTCTTGCAGGAGGACGGCACCCTCCGCATGCAGCCCTGCTCACCCGACGACCCCGACGCCAAGGCCATCGCCGCCATGACCACCGACCGGCCAGAGGACGTCATCGCTCCCCCCGTGCAGGCGATAGATGTGCGAATGGCGATCAGGGAACGGAGGCCGACTGCCAACGCCGCGTTGCTGGAGAAGTACACCGAGTGGCAGGCGAGGCAGGTGCGGTAGTCGCGGCGAACCAATAGACGAATCGTTGATGTAAGAGAGTACTATGTATTATGATGGGGCGGATAACTCAGGCACTGCATGCCAGCTTGTTTTCCAGGTGATGGATGGCAAACTCGAACTGTGTCCTCATCATGCGAGTTAGCGGTAACATGACCCTCTTCCTGGACTCCCATGCGCCCTTCAGCTTATCGAAGCCGGTCTGGAATTCGCCCTCGTAGTGTGAGTGCAGACCCCGGAAATCTCGCTGATCGGGGGTCATGGCCGTGAACGCCTGCTGGAACCCCTTGATATCACAGACGTGGGCGCTGCCGGGCGTCACCAAGTCGAGAAGGAGGGACTTGTGCTCAGCAGGCTGCTCCTTGAGCTTCTCCTTGACCTCCTCCGCCACGTGCGGGTAGTGCTCGTCCCAGTACGCACCCAGCGCATACGAGCGCGTGGAATAGTAGTGGTACGGGGTAAGGCACTTGGCTCGATCGCCCGCTGCCAGCAGAGCAGAGATGAACCACGTCGGGAGGATGGTGGCGTAGCACCGAGTCCTGTAGAAGGCGCCGATGATGGACTCGGCCGCATTGCAGCGGTGGCAGTTCAAGAGGTAAATCCATGTCTCTTCCGAGAAGCAAAGGTGGCCGAGCTCCTGCATGGGTTGACCCAGGGCGCACAGTTGATCGAAGCGCTCTTCAGGGAAGAGCTCGAAGACCAGCTTCCAGAAGGCTGGCGTGGTGGCAGAGGCGAGCCGGGCCTCGGTGGAGACCGAGTAGTAGTTGTTGTGCGTCAGAAGTTTCTTCGTGTTGCTCTCCGTGAGCTTGGACAGGATCGCACGGAGCATCTCCTCGGGCCACCCGGCGAGGATGGCATGGTGCAGGAACTTCTTCTGGTCCTGGCTCTCGATGGTCGACGCCGGCTTGAGAAGCTCCGCCAGGAGGGGCGCGTAGTGCTCAGTGGTAGTCCTCCACGCATCGTAGTCGATGTTGGTATCGGCCGCGTCCAGCGGGGGAGTAATGGGGGAGGTCGGGGAATCGGAGAGCTCGGCCAGCTTCTCCACCGCGACTTCCTCCTCCTGTGCAGGAGAAAGGTCACGAGCGGGAAGCTTCGACGCCTTCCCTACGTCAACATCCTCCGTTGGCATGGGGCGCTTCTTCCCTGTCACGGAGGAGGTGCGTGAACGAGTTACTCTCTTGGTCACCATTGTATCGGACGTGTTGATTGTTGTTGGAGGTCTGGTGCTAGGGCGCAGGCCGGGCGATGAAATACACCGCTTCGCCCCGCGGCCTCCCTTTTATTGTCCCCCATGTCCCCATCACGGTTCCCCTTCAGTGTACCGTGCATTGTACGATGCAGTGCACGGTGTAGTGCACGGCGCAGACCCCCCCCCCTCCCATGCCCCACATGCGCGGGCCTACTCCACCGACTCACATTCGCGCCTATGGCCTATCCGCACCAGCAACGTGCTCTGCACACGTAGAACGCCTCCTTCGTGGCACATTTGCTCACGGGCGCGCACGCTAGCATGCACTCCCGTGCGGCGAGTCGTGTGATCTGCACCTCCCTCCTAGGGCTATGCATGCTGCTGGCCCTACACGGAGGCGTCTCGCTGGCGCAAGATGCCACTTCGGCGGGCAATCAGGCGGCCACGCTGAGCGGGAACGACGGAATCCTCTCGGTTACCGTGGGAAAGTCGTGCGTGGCAGTGACCGGCGACGATGGCACCATGACGTGCGACAGTGGGGAGGCCACCACCATGCAGATGATCCTGACGCCGGGGCGCACCTTCAGCCTTGACCTCGTCACGTTATACCCGTCTGGCGCCATCCAGTTCCCCGCCGACGATGAGCCAGTTGGCGGAGGCGAGGGACCTGGCTCACGCACCCCGACCACTCGCCCCTTCCGCCTCGACGCGACCATGTCCAGGGTGGTGGCCGGTTATGACATTACCCCGCTCAATATCGACGTGCCTTCGGCCTACTCCTGCCTCTACACTGCCACCTACGCCATCACCGACGAGCTTAACGGCGGCGTCCTCCGGCCTGGCGAACCTGATTTATTCCTCAGCAACAGTGACAATTACAAGAACTTCTACAGGACGGCCAGGCTCACCAACATCCACGCCAACACTCGAGCCCCTGCCCTGGGCGAGGGAGCCGTCGTAGACGAGATCCCTCGGTCAGCTGCAAGAGCAGTGGCTACGTGGGGAGGCGCTACCAACATCAACTACCAGGACCTACTCGACGTCACGTCTTTCACGGACACTTGCACAAAGATGTCGACTGTCGTGGACATCTTCGAGTCGAGGAATCAGGGCTTTCCCGATATCCTCACCAGTGATGACCGAGGCCAGATCATCTTCGACGGCAACTTCGTGACGAGCACGGCCAGAGAGGGCCCCGGGTCGGCAGGCAGTTACAGCTGCCAGAACGACCTGTGCTGCGGCCAGTTCGGCCTCGACCAAGAGCTCGGCCACTGTGACGACGACACCGTGTGTACTGAGCGAGCGATGCAATGCTCTGCGAACACACCGTATCTTGGCTCCTACGTAGACCGAGGCCTTTTCTACCTGGTCAACGTCCTCACTACCTCCGACGACGACGACAACGACCACTTGGTCGATAAGTACGACGACGACGACGACAACGACGGCTGTTCGTATGCAGACGACGACGAGTCGAACACTGGCGCGGACGATTTGGATAGTGGAGGCATATGTTACGGTGTTCGCTCCACCGGATGTACACAGGAAGAGCTCAACCCCGCCTCCCGCAGGCAACTCGCAGAGGCTAACTGCGATTGCTCCTTCACCTCGTCGGGAGATATTGATTATGACACTTGCGAGCCCAGGTGCACGGTCGGTCTCGGCCTCCGCTCTACTCAGGAGGGCGGCTCCATGAATGATATCAACCTCATTGACAGTGCCACCGGTGACCCTCTCAGAGGAGGTACGTCGAGGAGATTCAATGACATTACCGACGAGAAGGACATAGATGACGACAACGATGACGAGACTGGCTCGGACTCGGGCAGCGCCGGCATGCAGTGCTACAACACCTGTAACTCTGCGAGTAGGACCTACTGTCCGGAGCATTGCAGGGACGTCTTTGCCCAGGACCTGCGCGGTACCGCGTATAACACCGGTGAGACCGGCAAGACCAACCCCGCGTGCAGGCAGCTCAACGGCCAGCTACCGGTCCAGGTGCCAGTTTCCATATACATTGACGATGGTGGGGATACTGACGACGACGACAACACCGGCATGCTCTCGGTTGAGTGCGTGCAGAACTGCCAGATGACGCCCGGCTGCGATCCAGTACGAGATTGCTCGAACCCGTTCGCTCTTCCCAACGAGGACGACGGAGACGACGATGACGGTCGCAAGCGCCTCAGTAATGGCCCCTCGATGGTCAACAACGAGAACATGGTCTTGCCTGGCGCAAGTTATCAATTCGGTAACCACCTGACCCGCGGCGGCTCGTGGTTCTCCGACTCGAACGGCGGCACTCGTGGCGTTGCCCCGGAGGATGACGCCTACGGCTCCATCGACGACGATTACTACTGTAGCGTCGACGGCATCGGCGACCAGCCTACTGCTTCCGGCATCAACGATGGTACGTGGGTGGCGCGCTGCCCGGTGGCCTTCTGTATCGCCCCGATCCAGTACCAGCCAGACGACAACTACTACTTCCAGGACCTGGAGCTTCTCCCGGACAACTACTTCTGTCCCCTGGGCATGTTCCCGCCGAACGCCAACTCATACGACATCAGGCGTATCTGCAATGAGCCACTTCCGCAGCGGGTGCTCGACTCCGATGACCCAGACGCCCCTTACGCCTACGACCAGCTGCCTTTCACCGTCTGCCCCACCGGTCACCGAGACCGCATGGGCCTCATCACGGTCGATCAACTCACCTACACGACCGATGACGACCCCCGCATCCCCAACCGCGTCATGGGCCATGACACGGCCGAGGCGATTGGTGCACTTGGCGCGTACTGCATGCCGAACAAGGTGGCCAAGACGCCCCGCTACTACTACAACGTCACGGTCACCATCACCGACCTGTCCCCGAACGCCGACCCCGACACTCAGGTGGAGACGCTGGTGATGACTCCCCAGACCGACACCTCCAGTGACGGCACGACGACCACCTTCTACGCCCTCAGCTCCGATAACACGATCTACGCCAAGCTCCTCGGCCTCAAGTCCGCCGACAACGTGATCGCCCCGGACCTCGACGCCACCATCATGCTGTGTAACGCCACGGCCGATGGCGGGCCGGGCACCCCCGACATCCCCTACCGCATGGCGGGAGACTTGACCGTGTCAGAGGCGGCGCAGAGCTCTCCGTGGCTGATCGCCGCCGCCGGAAGATCATACTTCTGGGACTCTACCGTGCTAGTCCGCGACGGCACCTCCGGCGGTGGCCCTGTGATCATCGACAACAACGACTTCCTGGGCCTCCTCCCCCTCCCCGAGGTCCTGTACTCCATGCCCGGCGCCTACGACCAGCGTGACGTGGACGACAGCACCGACGTCACCACGCTTGGTATCAAGAAGGGCAGCTGGTGGTACATGCTCACTGGCGGCCAGCAGGCATGGCTGGGAGAGGGCCTCGGTCAGCTCGGCATGCGGCCGGACATCTTCTCGAACTCTGCCGCCGCCGAGCAAGCGTGCCTCGGCGCCTTCTGCAGCGGCGTTCCCGGTATAGAGGGAAACAGGTGGACCTTGCAGATGCGCAACCGCGACTCCGGCTTCGTCAGCATGACGGACCCCCGCCTCAACACAATGCGCATCGCGAAGGAGAGCCTCACCGGGGGCGCCAGGGAGAGGTACGTGAGAGACTACGTCATCGAGGTCAACACCCCCGCCATGGTGAACGGCCGCCTCCACGACTTCCTCTACCTCGACGACCCGGAGAGCCTCAAGAACGAGCTGGTCAAGTTCAAGCACCTGCCTGCTTCGTACTTCAGTGACGTCGCGAGCACCACTACTACCTCGGACGGAAGGCCCCAGGCCAGCCTGCCGACGATGTTTATCCAGGGCAACGTCCTCCTCTCGCAGGACCCCGCCTTCTCCACCGACAGCGTATTCGAGCGGTTCGAGCTCTCATTCGAAAACACCGTGCTACTCGACGCCGATTCCGACCTCCAGGACGGCCAGTTCGTCGACAACCCCGTGCCCATCTGCGCGGTGGGATCCTTCAGCAGCTCCGGCCAGCTCACGCTCTCGGCCGAGAACCTGGGCGACCAGCCGGCCTCGTTCACCGTGAGTGCCGAGTGCGACGGCTCCGTGTCAGCTGGCGCCTCCCAGACGCGCACGCTGGACCCCGGGCAGACGTCGCAGTTCACCATCGTCCTCGCCCACACCGGCCCCAACCTGCCGGCCACGCCTTACTTCAACGCAGATGACCCCTCGAACACCACCGAGTCGGCGATCCCCGCCGACGCCTACGACTTCACGTGCACTGCCTACCTCGGCACTCCGGTCTTCCCCAACCCGCAGCTCTACAACTACGACACCGCGGTCATCGATAACTGCAAGCTGGCGGCCGGCGGCGACACGGACACGACCGCCAGCGTTCCTACTGGCACCAACACGTGCACGAGCTTCGGCGTCGGATGCCCTGCCGTGGGGGAGGGAGACGCCGGTCCCACCGACCAGAAGACCGTACGCACTTACTACGCCCTCCTGGTCGGAGTACTCGTCGCACTCATCTTCATGGCTGCCATCATCGCCTGCATCATGGGCGCCTGCTCGTCGTCAGGCTACCAGTCCCGCAAGGAGGCGGAGCTGAACCTCTTGGCCACGCAATGAAGAACCTCCTGTGCAGCGGAAGGGATTGTATATATATTACAAGTTAGGCCAGCGGCGCGCTCAACCTCCTCCGCGCCCTTTACGCCCCCCCCCCATCACTCGGTCGATAGGAAGTATATGTTCGCTTCGTCCAATGGAATAGCCAGGCCGTCAGGGGACGTGGCGTAGCTGCGGATGGCCTCGTTGACGCGGTCCTCGGTGTTGCGGTTGATCGCCGCGCCCTTCACCACCACCAGCTTGCGCAGGTGGGAGATGTTGAATCCCCATGCATCGAGGCCGCTGGCTTTGAGGTAACGGAACACCGCGAACTCGAATACCCGATTGGAGGCGGTGACGCTGGCAATAACGTCGTCGGGCGTGAGGCCGAGTGCGCAGAGGTCGGCGGCCGTGAAGCGGAGCGCGGCGAACTCCTGCCAGCTGCTCACGGAGGTGAAAGCTTCCTGTATGTGCCGGTAGGTGACGGGCAGTCTTGCGAGTGCGAGCCCGTGCGTCCTCAGGTAGGGAAGGAGGTTGGTGAGTGGAGAGAGCTCGTCCCACGATGTCACGAGGCCGGCCTCGATCACCGTGGTAATGGTCCATGCATCGGACGCCAGCGAGTCGCCCAGTGTCATCCGCGCCGCCCTTTCGTCAGAGCGTATCCTGGTCTGGTTGAGGGAAAGGCGAGAAGCCTCGTGCACGGCCGGGGCACTGAAGATGAGCCTGGCGTCGCGCTTAACCACCTCGGCTATGCCGGAGAAGGTAAGCAGGGCGTCCGTAGACACTTGCGCAGGCGTGGCCTCGTGCATGGTGGCGAGGCTGAGCAGCACGTAGGACCGGTCGATCTCGGCCGCCTTCTCAGCAGTCTTGCGGGCCAGCTGGTCGATGCGGACCACTCCCGTCTGACAGGTGGAGTCCGCAGTGAGGGAGTAGTACACCGTATCGAAGTACAGAGCAGGGTCCTTGACTACATCTCCGCGGGAGATCACTTCAAGGGCCCGCCTTCCGAGCACGGTCGGGTTGTGGCGCGAGGGGTCGGTCGGTCGCTGCGCCGCGTCCTTCTCCAGCTGGGCAATGCGCATGATGGACGCCCTTTTCAGGGCCTCCAGCCGAGGGCTCGCTCCCAGGGTCACCCTGCCGCTGTCCGAGAGGGAGGCCAGGTCCGCCACCGAGACGGGAGAGGATAATAGAAGTTCGCGTACGCCAGGAGTCGCCCCGATGGCCTTCGAGCACTGCATGGAGGATAGGTAGCCGGCGAAGGTGGTGGCGGCGTTGGCAGCCAGTTGGTCGCGGCTGCTCTGGTCCGTCGCAATCGATGCCCGGGCCGTCGCCTGCCCCGCCACGCACTTGGGGCAGGCCAGAGGTGGCGCGGCGTGGTTCGGCATGGCGCATCTCAAGTGGACGCTGTGCTCGCATATGTAGCTGATCGCGGCGCCTTGGCGGCCGCTGGCGTCGACTGTCTGGTAGCAGTAGTAGCACGTCCCCGCTTCGGCGGCCTCCGCCATTCTCCTCCCAGGCGCGTGTCCCCTACTATCGGTACCTCGACCACAGCGAGGAGCAACTGCGAGGGGAAGTCGGCCGCGTGGAAGGGGCGGCCATGGGGGGTGGGGAGTAACCGAAGGCAGTTGTACGGCTGGCGCCCTCACGTCCTTCTCTGCCTATCAGGACATCTGCCCCCACCGCGCGAATAGGCCCCGGGAAGCAGTGAGGTGCGCGCCCCAGTGGTTTGCCGGCGAAGCTACACGTCCACTCCCGGACCGCGCATAGCTCCCGTCGCCCATGTACGCGCTGTCCGATGCACTGGGCCTGCTATTAGACGGGCCCGTGACACTGGCCTCGGCCGCGGTGCCGTCCGCCTACGACTGCCCGCACTGGCCCACCGACGAGCTTTCCTACTGGATGTTCTCATTCGAGAACACGCCGTTCGTGGTCACGGCCATCGTCACGATGCTCGTCTTCATCTCCCACGACATCGTGGTGCCCTGCATCAGCCTCATGGTGATGGTGGACGGCACTCTCATCAACCCGCTGCTCCTGAGCATTTTTCGCCAGTTTGGGCCGCAGGGCGAGCACTGTGCCGTGTACGGGTACACCATGCCCGAGGCGATCATCCAGCGGTACTCGATGCTCATCACCCTGGGGATACTGGTGGGCATACGGCAGAAGGCCATCCCCTCGTTCTTCACCCTCCTTCCGATGGGCTTCTTCACCCAGATCATCTTCATGCAGGCGGTCTACAAGGGCAAGGCCTACCCGCACCAGGCGCTGTCCGCGGTCCTGGCCGGCATGATCTCGGCCATTATTCAGCTCTGGGTGGTGACGAAGCTGCTCCGCCTAGTAGGAGACTTCATAGTGAACACATTCCCCATCAACTGGCTGTTCAGCTACCACAACGACTACGTCAAGGACCCGGACAGTAACTTCTCGGCGGCACTTGGGCCGAGGGTACCCTCATACTTAGGGGGAACCGGATAGCTGAGGGGGGGGGGGGTCGGAGGCGGACTCGCCCAGTTGATCCGCGCCCGTACTCGGCCAGGAGAGAGTGCTCATGCAAAGTGATTCGCTTGCCGCATACTCCTCCGATCCGCCCTCCCGTCACCCCAGCCTGAAGAGGGTGATTGGGTCGGGGTTCCTCGAGTCGGGAGGCCGGAAACTCGGGTTCGTCATCTACGCAGACGACCCCCTGCGGCGAGTCATAACCACCGCCAGTCCTGCGTGGGGACCCAGTATGATCACTACTGCAGGAGGCGATGGACCTACTATGTGAGCACAGGCCAGGCATCGGCGATCACACGCCTCCGCCTGCATCGGCCTCCTTCACCAATAGAGATTCTTTGCACTGTACTATTATCCCACCCCCCATACATGCGCGCGCCCCATGCATGTCTTCGCCCATGGCGTAGGCGCGCGTCATTCTCTCGCTCTCTGGGGCGTACATGGCGGAGGGGCACCGGTCTATTCCACTACCACCAGGCTCGGCGGAGGAAGAAGACCTTCCTGACGCCCCCCAACCGCCGCTTCTACCAGTTCCAGCCAGGCAACGCACCATGCGGCTCGTCTGCAGTACCGTCCCGTTCCTTCCGGTACTGGCCCTCTTCGCCATCTTCTTCATGGCCGCCTCCTCCGTATCAGCACAGGGCATCAGCGGAACAGGGCCCCGCGTCAAGCCCAACCCGTTCGTGTCGCGTGAGAACCAGGTGCTCACCTCGACCAGCTTCGCCTCGGTGGCGCAGGGGCTGCTGGCGCGTGAAGTCAAGAGCAGGCCTCTCGACCGGCAGCTGTGCGCAGGCATCGCCGATCACGGCACGTCGCTCGTGAGCAGGTTTCTCTACTCCCAGAGCTACCGCTCCGCCGACGAGGTGTGCACACTTTCCACCCAGGTGCCGTGCTACACCAACTCACAGCAGATATCGGCGCCAAACGACGGCCTCTACACGCGGTTCGTCTCCGACATCCAGGTCTCCGGGGCGACGCAGTTCCGTGGATCGCCGACGTCGCCGCTCCAGGTGTCGGTGGACTACGTCGCCGCCGACGGCTCGTCTACGGCAGCTGGGGAATGCGCCACCTTCTTGCTGGCTTGCCCGCCGGGTGCCAGCTGCCAGCAGATGAAGGAGCGCGTGCGTCTCACGTACACCATCAGTAACGTGCGAGTGGGATCACGCCTGGTACCGATCTGCCTCTCCCCCACTGGCGGCAGTGGCTATGCGCCGGGCTCGACCTCCTGCGACATGCCTGCCTCCTACGTGCCGATCGACGGCGCCTACACCGGCAGCAGTGCTCCGGCGGCCTGCGAGGGAGGCACCGACTGCCTCACCTCCAGCTCCGACAACTGCCATACCACCCCGTGCGAGCCGGACGACTTCGTGGCGCCCGGCGTCGTCTCCGCCCTATTGGACGGCAACTGCGGCCCCGAGCGCGACCCGGACCAAGGCCTGCTGCCGGAACTCAACCAGCACTGCGCACTCGCCACCTGCGGGGCCTGCGCCGACATCTCAAGTCCCGACAGCCAGCATGGCCGCTTTGCAGCCGGCCCCATCACTCGCGCCTACCAGAGCACGAGTCCCAGCGAGTTCCTGGCGGACCTGACCGTCGAGGTGGCCGTCACCGACCAGTCCACCGGCACGACAACGACTCGCGTCGTGACGATGACCGACGTGGGCAGGGGCGAGGTTGCCATGAACATCGAGGGAGACCGTGCGGTGCGCGTATCGATCCTCGACATTCTGGGCAACACGGAGCTCTCTGGCTACGACGTCTCCTCGGGCGTCTTCTACATCTCCGACTACGAGGCCGCCAACGACATCGACGCCGGCCAGCCCACGGGCTTCTTCCAGCAGACGTCGGACCCCTCTATCAACCCGTGGCGCGCTTACCCCAACGCCGCCGCAGGGCTCACTCCCACCGCCACGAACATCGCGGCCGCCCCCGGCGCCCCCGGCCTCACGAGTGGCTGGTCCTATCAGCCGGCACGGTCGAACGTGGGTTCCCGGCCCGGCCAGTACGGAGTGTCACAGGCCCGCCTCACCAGCCCCAACGCGGACTTCGGCTCGGACGAGTCGTGTGCCGTGGACGACTACTTCTCGCGCTTCCGCCTAGTGCCAGGCTGGGACACCGGCGACGAGACCTCGAACACTGCCGGCACTGCCGGAGGCCCAGCCCCCCTGATTCTCTCGCCTCTCCAGTGCAGCGCCATCAATAACAAGCTCACCGCCGACGTGCTTGCGGGGGTGGCGCCCGACATCCTGGCGCCGCAGATGGAGCGCTGCCTGCCTCCCGGCTACAACCTCCTTGCGCCGGGCGACTACATCTCCAACGGGTACTTCTGGCGCCAGCTGTTCGACGGCTCCGCCTACCTCAAGACGCCCGCGCAGGAGATCCTCGCCGTGGCGCCGGAGGGCTACTTCGCCTCCGACTATATGGTCGGAGACGCGGCCAACCTGGTCAACAACCTGGGCCGCTCGCGCAACGCGATCACTGTGGCGACGGACGTCAGCGAGGACCTCGCCCAGTATGGAGGAGCCGCATCGGCCTCCTCCATCTCGCAGAGCGGCACCGGCTGCCTCTTCTCGACGAGCGTAGGGGGAGGCATGGCCGCGGTCACGGTGGAGAACCTGGATGAGATCAATACGATCACCTACACGGTGACCGCGGACTGTAGGCCGTACTCCGGCTCGCTGTACGGCGTCGATAACCTCACCCCTTCCACCCCGCAGCTCCTGACAGTGGGCGCCAACTCCATCGCGCAAGTGACACCAGTCTACACGTTCGACCTCGTGGACTTCGATCAGGAGGGCACGGGCCTCGGGTACGGCGACGCCTCCCAGCCGTCCCCCGTCTGCGACGACGCCCAGGCGGACTGCAGCGTGGCCAACGTCACCATCGCCTGCACGTTCCAGATATTCAACGGGAACGTGGACAACACCCTGCCCGACGCCACCTTCACCGCGCTCTGCTCTGACCTGGACCCGTCTCCGGCGGATTCGGCAGCTCCCGTCCCACGCGTCAAGCCCACTGCCACGCCAGGGCCTACTGACAGCGGCACTGATACGGCAGCGATCAGCGCCGCCGCAGTACTGGTAGGTCTCGCGATCGGCGTGCTGTCACTCATCTTCCTCATCGTCGTATGTGTAATATGCGTCAAGGCGTGCACCGGAGGCGACAAGAAGGGGAAGGCCTCGTGATTGACGGGTACAAATACAAAAGTGATATTACGCGCATGAATGTGTCCCCACGAGCCCCCCCCCCCCCTGCACCCCCTCCCCCCCCCCCTTATTTTCACCGGCCGCTCGCACTATGACTCAGTGGTGGACAGAAACCGGCGACGCCAGACCACTCTGGCATGTCAGCAGCGCCTGCGACGACACCGGCAAACCGCTTGTCTTCCAGGTCGACTATGAAGCATACCATGCCGCATGTGCGAGCGTGGACGGCGCAGGCGGCAGTCCTCCGCGTGATCTCCTCATCGACGCCATGGACACTGCCGGGGCGGATGCGGTGACCAGAGGCGCCATGTTGTCGCACGATCAACTCATGCTCGACGCCTCGCGCATAGACGACTTCTTCACCGACTCCGACGCCTACAAGGTGCTCAAGAGACTGAACCTCGTGATGGGAATGTTCCGGAAGTACGTAGACCAAAAAGGCATGAGTTATCTCCTGACCTATCTTCACACCTCCTCGTTCGATACGGTACACTGGCCCATAGTCTTCGCACTGGTGAAAGCCTACGATTTCGTAAGCGCCGACGATACTCGCAACGAGAACCAGCGGTCGGAGGATGCGGTCTTCATCACCGAGGTCATCGCCAGGTTCCCGATCGAATGGGCCCTGCCTAACATGGCTTCGACGATCGATTCCCTCCTGGTATCGGGCAGGTCAGAGTCCGAGTGTTCCATCGTCAGGAAGCTCCTGGATAGTCTCGCCCAGAGCAACCCCGCTGCCGGCGTGATCGATTCCGTGTTCGTCACCGACATACTCATGGTGCTCATCAAGCGTTGTGTTCAGGGGTACTACTACTGTCGCCAGGCAGCCGATGACACCCTCGAGTGTCCTATTGGACCATACAGCGCATACCTCCGAGCGATGGACCTACGTACCTGTGATCTTGGATCATGCGCGCGCTCTTTGGTGGAGTGGCAAGAGGACGGCTGTTTGACTGTCCCCAAGCGGTTCTTCGTAAGCCCGGCACAGAGCCACCGCGTCTTGGACATCAGGCTGATATGCTTCGCATTGGGCATCTCTCTCGCGCAGCTGCAGGGCGTGGTGGGGTGCGTACAGTACCAGGACTCTCTGGCGCCATATGCGTATCTTCACGGGGGCGTTATCGCAGCGGGAGACTACATCGCATTCGATACGCCTCCACTATTCCTCATCAAGGAGATTTTCGACTACTCGGACGCATCCAAGCGCGATGAAGTACACCGCGACCTCGTCATGGCAGCTATCAACTCGCTGGAGCAGAACCCCGACATGGTGGACCTCTTTCTCCAGCCATGTTTTGATTCCCCTTCCATGCGAGACATGATCTTGTCCATCAACGGGATGCTCACGATCGGAAGACATAGAACCGCCTTGCTCTTTCATGGCCGAGAGAGGAAGTGTCCCCTTCCCATCACGTACATCGGCCCTCCATGGGGCGTGGACCTCATGTTCACGGTCACGTCAGAGGATCTGATGAACCCAGCCCAAGAACTATTCATCAGGCACATCCTTCGATTTTCCACGTTCGGTATGGTGATGCCCGAGTGCAGTGATCTGGCCTACACTACGCTGGCACGTGGACTCTTCACGTCCAACCGGCTCACGCCTGGCGCGGTCAAGTACCTCTTCATGATGTTTAGCGAGGCCCAATTCTGCAGAGGGGGCGTGTTCGAAGAGTGCATCTTCCCCGAGGCGACTCCGTTGATCATCGACGCATTGGACCGTGCAGCGCGCGCGGACATCACTACCCGGGTGATCAACTACCTCATCGACCGAGACTTGCCGTGGGAACACGTCATGCCGCTGTGGGGTATGTGCTAAGCGCACGCATATTGTTATATATACACACGCATACTTCATCTACACGAGCTGCGCACTGTCGCGCAGTCATGCGGCCTCAATAACAGTAATGGGGACATTCGGGGGACGTGCCGTGGGGGGGGGATAGGGGTCGCCTGATTTGTCTCTTCAGTTGCTGCACCGGTGCGCCGCATATAGGCGGCATACCCTACAGCGATGGACCGGTTCATACAAGGAGGGCGCAACGAGGCGAAGGAGATCCGCCTGGGGAAGAAGCGCACCGCCGAACACCTGGTGGACATCGAAGACTTGGCCCAGAGCGGAGAGGCGGATGCCACTACGCCATCGGGCGAGGATATCGAGGCGATGCTTGCGGCATGCCTCGACGACCTGGCAGATGACGAGGACGAGGATGAGGATAAGGAGAAGGACAATGCCCTGGAGCAGGAGAGACTCCATGCATTGTATAACGACGACGCCACTCCCGGCGATGCACCAGAGCCCGTGGACGTGCCGATCGACTGGAATGCCGCCAAGAATACCGCACCTGGCACACTGCTTCCCCTCGACGTCCGCATGCGCAAGGCGCGGAAGATTTTCACGAATTCCCCCGATCACAAGGTGATCGACGGCGAGGATGGCCGGCAATGGCTCATGGACACGAGGACCGATGCCTACGTGGGGAAGATCGTGGACAAGCCGCGCGGAGGCCGCTATGTTTACGACCCGCTGACGCACCAACCACTGATCTACACGCGCGAAGACGTGGAGAATACCATCTTCTACAAGGAGCTCCGTGAGGACGCAGTGAAGCTCCCTGGAGTATGCCCTGCCAACAAGGTGGACACCGGCGAGGAGTACTTCCTCTTCAACTTCAACGGATTCCAAGCGGGCGTCTACAAGCTGGGCGGCGCCACGCGCGAGCGCTACCAAGTGACGCTGACCGGCACCGACGCCTACGGCCGCACAGTGGCGCTACACGCCATGGACTACTGGCCCAAGGTGACTGTTCGTGCGCCCACCACGTGGAAGTACTCCAGTCCGCGAGAGCTCGACAAGCTGGCAAGTGGCCTCATGGAAGACCTGAACCGCGCTCTGGTGTCCAGGGCGTCTGGTGACGGAGGCCATAACAGAGGCATGGGCTGGCGCGTGGGAAGATCGTTCAGCAAGTACAAGCCCAGCAACACCCCGCCATGCCTCAGCTACCGCGTCGAGATGGACGGCAGGGACCTGATCGGTGCCGAGTTCGCCGACGACCAGAGGAGAGACTTCATAGAGATCAGCCTGTGCCACAGTGGTTATGTGAGTGAGGCGATCAAGCTGCTCATGAACCCAGAGGAGGCGGTGTGGCCATCGGACGCATCAAGCGGCGGCGGGGGATACAGCCGCCCAGTTCAGCCCTCCTCGTACGCGGCCGCGAGTGCCGCCGCGTCTGCGCCAGCTCCGCCGCAGGGATGGTTCAAGGGGACGCTGCCCTGCGAGGAGGAGGCGCATGACTTCTCCTTCGCAGGCTGGACTCCCTTCGGCTTCCACCTCTACAACACCGTGATGGGAGAGGCCGCCTTCATCACCAGCCGCAACCTCCCCACCGGATGGATTCGCGCACGTGCATCGGCCGTCACTGCGGTTCCGGTAGCTGACAGAGTCACCCTCCATGAGGGAGAGTTCACGTGCGGGGTGGCGGCCCTGGAAGTAGCGCCAAGCGACTACCTCTCTGTGATGGGAGGCAAGGTGGAACGCGCCAACGCCCGCATTGCGGCGCTTCGAAGGAGACGTGCAGAGGGAGAGGAGGGAGAGGACGGAGATGTGGACATGGATGAAGGAGACGACACGGGCGGAGAGGCGGCACCTCTGGTGAAGGACTGCCGTGTCACGTGCTTCGATTTCGAGATGGACCCAGATGAGGAGTCCAGGTTCCCGAAACCTCACAGCCGTGTGGTGACCAAGATGTGTGCCGTCACCAGCAGGTACAGCTCGGCAGGAGAGCAGCGCTCGGCCGTCACCTTCAACCTGGGGCCTATGGCCACGCGGGAGGAGATGATCGACGGCATGGACTTCGAGGAGACGAGCGTGGACCGCAAGTTCGACGCCATGGGGCGCATCTTCCACTACGACATCGAGGACGAGAAGGCCATGCTCGAGGACTTCGTGGCCTACTTCGTGGCGGTCCAGCCCACCATGATCTCCGCCTACAACATGGGCTTCGACATCGTCTACCTCCACAACCGCCTGATGGTGCTCGGCTCCGGCGCGTTCCAGGCGCTCACTCTGTTCCCCGGAAACGAGCCCTACTACAACCAACGCAACGTGAAGGGCGCCAGCCGGTTCACCCTAGCGGCGCCCGGCATCCCGGCGATCGACATGTGCTACGAGGTGAAGATGATCTCCAAGTTGCCCGACTACCGCCTGGACACGGTCGGCCGCGCCTTCACCAAGTCCAAGCGCGGCAAGGAGGACATGGACCCGGCGCGAATGCATTCTGCGTTCCGCAGCCGGGTCGGCAACTATCGCCTCGGCTACTACTGCATCGTCGACGCCTACCTGATGCTGGACATCGAGTCGGTGCGGCCCGTACTCCGCATGGCCATCGACAACGCCTACGCCCTCTCCAACACCATCGGCCAGATGGCAACGCGCGGCAACTCTCACTGCTACATCCAATTCTACATGTACGTCGCCGCGCATACGCCATCGATCACCACGGCGCTGGACGGCAGCGGCCGCATCCGCAAGGTCTACCTCCCGCACTCGGTGACTGGTGCACGAGGAGACATCGAGGGCGGCTACGTGTGCGACTCGCCCAACAGCGTCTTCATCAACGGCATGACCAATACGCTCGACTTCAACTCTCTCTACCCGAGCAACATGAACGAGAACAACCTCTGCCCCACCATGGCCGTCTCGCCGAAGCGCATCGCCGAGCGAAAGCTTATCGAGGACCGAGACTTCAGCCGGCAGCCGAAGTATGCCACGTTGGACGACGACGAGGGCACGCCTGAACGACGAGCCAAGGAGGGCTATGCAGAGGGAGAGAACCTGCGACGCTTGCCGTTCGAGGAGGGCACCGGCTTCCTCAAGTCCTCTATCTACGGGGATGGCGTGGTCCGTGCCATCGTCGTCGGCCTGGGAGCACGCCGAACCGCAGAGAAGGGACTGATGGCCAAGTGCAAGCGGGCAGTGAAGACCGCTGACCGTGAGTTGGCCATACTGCGCGCCGACGTCAGCGGCACCGATCACTCCAGTGCCAACGAGGTGCTGGAGATGACAGTGGCCAGGGAGAGCGCACGGGCCTCGATGCACAACATCACGCAGAACGTGCTGAAGACGATCATGAACACTCTCTACGGCATCCTGGCCGCCTGCTTCGGCCAGATCCCATTCCCCGCGGCGGCCGCGGCGATCACTGCCTACGGCCGCTGGTACGTGAACCTGCTCCGCGAGTACCTCCTCAAGCGCCACACCCTGGCCCCTCGATGGCACCTTGGCTCCCCCACTGCCAACGTGGAGCTGCTCGACGCCGACGTCACGTCCACCGGACAGCATATCCTGGGCGTGACCAGTCCATACAACAAGGAGCGCTTCGACTTCGTCAACGCCGTCACCTACGGAGACACTGATTCTATCATGTACACGCCCATTCGCCGCCTCCGCCGCTACTGGTATCTCGATAAGCACACAGGCCGCCGCTACCTCAGGTGGGGCATGGCGCCACGCGCCGAGCACCATGCATGGACCACCTCCATTTCAGCGCCGCTGGCAGACGAGCTTAACGAGTACTTCGCCAGGCCCACTGCATGCGTCTACGACCCCGTGAAGAAGCAGTTCTTCGGCTCCGTGTTGGCAGGAGGAGGCGCTACCAACGGCATCATCAAGGTCAAGGCGGAGAAGACCTGCTGCTGCGCCTACTACCTCACCAAGAAGCGCTACGTCTGGATCATCACAGAGACGGAGTCAGGGGCATGCATCATGTCATTCTCCGCCTCCGGCGTGCAGTGTACCCGGCGAGAGACCCCGCCCTCGTTCAAGCACGCCCAGGCCGCCATCCTCTGGTACATCATCAACGGCGCGTGGGACCGCGCCATCGAGGTCGCCCACGAGCTTCTCATCCGCATCCAGACCTACCGCATCCCCGCGTACGAGCTGGCCTCGAGCGTCACCATCAGCAAGGACCCCTCCGAGTACGCGCAGGTCAGCCCGGCCATCGCGGCGCTGGTTCGCGAGGCGGAGCGATCGCAGCAGCGCGCACAGGTCGGCGTGCGCCACCGCCTGATCTGCGTGCACGGCCAGGACAGCACGGCTAAGAGGGAGCACCTGCCTCGGAGCCGTATCAAGAAGAGAGACTACGCCGAGATCATCCCCTACGTCAACACGACGCGCCAGCAGCCGCATGCCGGCATCTACGCCCAGAAGGCGTGGAACCTCCTCGAGCCCACGCTGTCTGTGCTCTTCGGAGGCGACGGCCGTGCCACCGCCAAGGCCGCCTGCCCCAAGGGGACGACGTGGGCGCGCGCCCCGATCAAGAAGAGGAAGCGCAAGGAGGACTCCAAGAAAGCCTCGCTCTCGATCAAGATGCCGATCCGTCTCGACGTCATGAACCGCGTGATGCGCGGAGAACGCGAGTACTTCAGGAGGCGGAAGTCTCGGTGGGACGCAGAGAGCGCCGGCAAGCGCCGGAGAGGCACGGTGCAGACCGAGTCGGAGATGGCCGACGACGACGAAGGAGACACTGTCATGGACGAGGTGGTCTCTACACGCGCCGGCCACGTGACCGTGGTCGTGGCACGCACCATCCTCGACAGCTTCGCT
>Ga0316204_10004479_pt1 | contig 24964 bp, 17 predicted proteins | sample 6monrhotite_MG_2_FD_205661 | JGI IMG/M metagenome (GOLD analysis project Ga0316204, IMG submission 205661) | Microbial mat bacterial communities from mineral coupon in-situ incubated in ocean water Damariscotta River, Maine, United States -... | ecosystem: Environmental > Aquatic > Marine >... | reverse complement strand
ATATCACTTAGTCTTAATACATCATAGTACAACTTGGGCTCCCAAAACTTTAAAAACTTAAGTGTGTATTTTAACTTGTTATCTGCTCCATTAGGCAATAATTGGCTATTACTACTCTTTAAAATTCTAATTAATAGTGCGTCTATGTCTCCCCATAACCAGCGTGTTTTTACTCCGAAATTATAATTTGTAATTGGAGATACAGCTTTATCGTCAAGACTATCAGCTAATAATTTAGGGAAATCAACTCCTGAGTGTATAGCCAGTTGAAGTGATCCCCAAAAGCGACCGTTTATTTCCATTAATTTAGGGCGGTTATCTCGTGTATCGATCTTAAACTCAACCATGGCAACGCCTTGCCAGTTAATTGATTTTAATAGTTTTTCAGAGAAATCTAGTGCCAATGGGTCAAGAGGTACGCTTTCTCTGAGAACACTAACGCCGCCTGAGGGAGGTTTTTCCCTAATTCGCCTATGACTAAAAGCTGCGACTGACTTTCCTTTATCTAAACACATAAAAATACCTAAACCGGGTCCGACAATTTTTTCCTGTAGAATTATTGGAAATATGTCTTTCGAATACTTTGATAATTGTTCATCAAGATCATTAGCATCTTTTGCGTAAGTGACAGTGGTAAAAAGCCATCCTGCTTCAGTTAATACTCTCGATCTAGCAGGTTTTATAACTAAAGGGTATGGAATTGTAATATCAGTATTTTCTAGTTGAGTATAATTTTTAATAGTAATAGATTCTGGTATGTCTATATCTAATTTCTTTGCCTGATCAAATATATGTGCCTTATTAGCAGCTGAATCTACGACTTTATAATTTCCAAACGGTATCTTGCAATTTGAATTTAATAAATCGCGATTTTTTGTTATAGGTAAAGTTGTAATATCTGTGACGGGAAATATGGCATCAATATTATTAAATTCAACATAATCTACTAAAAAGTCGATGAATGCAGCAGTGTCATCTATAGGATTAGGATAAATACATTTGCCCGTAGCATATTTGGAATAGCCAGCTAAGCTATGTTTATGCTGATAACCAACTATTACCTCATGACCTGCATTACCGAGAGATCTAGTAATAGCTAGAGCGGGTAAAGTGTTTCCATCAGTAACAAGTATTTTCATTTAATATAATCCAAGAATTGTCATAAATAATAATGGTACATTTGGTACTTTATTTTCATGCATATTAATACGCTTTATATCATATAAGTTATCTTTACTTGTAACTAAACCTGGTACAGTTCCAAATCCTAACAAGTGTCCCGATGACTTAGCAATGTCTTGAACTTTTTTATCAGAATCGCCATTAGGATACGCGATGTATTTTACAGTTTTATTTAAAGATGCCGAAATTAATTGACTGGAAGATATAATTTCATCATTTATTTCGTCTTTATTAAGTCTCGTGAGTACTTTATGTGTATGTGCATGAGAACCAAATGTTATATTTGAATTAGAAAGTTCATTTATTTGATTCCAGTTCATATATTTGTCTATATGACTGTTCAAAAATGAGTCACCTATTATATTAGTGATGGATTTATACAATTCATCAATTTCGGAATAGGGCCATGATTTGATTCCATTTACATGTTTTAGGATATTAAGTCGTTGTATTTCAACTTGTGAGTTTGTTAGGTTCTCTAGTTCGTATTTATAAATAAGTTCATTAGCTTCATCACTGGAGGTGGCTAATAAATTACTAATCGCTCTTGCTATTTTTTCCTGCCAGAATAGGTTGTTTTTATTTATGAACATTGTTGGTAAGAAAATGGTTGCGGGTAACGAATTCTTTTTTAACAGAGGTGCGGCATATATGTAATTATCTACCCATCCATCATCAAAGGTAATAAGGCAGGGGGTGTTTTTATGAGTTTTTATTTTTTTACAGGATATGGTGTTGTAAAAATCATCTATACTAAGTGGATGGAAGTATTTTGATAAAAATTTTAGGTGTTTATCGAAGGTTTCAGGCCGAATTATTATTCCATCATTAGAGTAAGAAGTTCTTTTTTCAGAGTCAGGGAGTACACGGTGATAGGTTAAGACACAATATTTATTCTTACAGACATACTTCTGTAATAAAAATAAAATTCCCGAGTAAAACAAGGAAAATGCAATTATATTCTTAATTAAGAATTTTATTCTGTGGATGTGCTTTTCCATAAACTTATCCTTTTTTCGTCAGTATCCTGCTGATTTTACATTTTGTTATATACAGAAAATCGTTTTTGAGTGCTATCAAACCACTGTATGATACTGGATAGTACAAAAAAGTCATGTAATTTCTTTCATTTGGACGCCATAAATTTATCCATTTTTCACTACTACCTAGAAATTCAACACTCTTTATATTATTGTTGCCGCAATACCGAATCATCTCGTGAGTCAGTAAAATTCCAGGGGAACACTTTTTGTACTCTTCTAAATATCCAATTTTAATGATCCAAAGTTTGTGTTCGAAATTTAGTGCTAAATTACATGATATTACTTTATCATCAACATATAAAAGACCAATAGTTGAGATTTGACCTGAATATGACTCGAATAGGTTTGTTAGAAAATTTTCAATATTGCTATTATTAGAAATAGAGCTATTGTTATTTCCTTTCCATCCAGAGGCCTCTACATTAAATGCTGTTTTTAGAGTCTCTTTCATTTCTTTGAAATTAGGATTAAATATTTTAAAGTGATGAGTGTCATAAGATTCTAGTTTTTTATATGCACGTCTTAAGTCAGATTTTCGTTTTGAGCTTAATGTTGATTCAAAAACAGAAAAGTCGCTGACATTATCCAGAAATTGAGAACCATTTGAGTCTATAACGTGTGAATAATCCAATTTAGATGTGTTTCCTAGATCATCTCTTATATTGGTTGGTAATCTATTAAATAGACAAGCTATATTTTTTGATTTTATGAACTGAATTAACTTGTTCAATGATTTTTTATCTTTGTATATTAATGATGTTGGCTCGGCCAATACACTATCACCAATAATATAAAGTCTTCCAAATTTTCCTGAATTATTTTTCTGATATAGAGGAGCAATTGCGACAGGTTTACCAGATTCAATCACGCAAAAAATATACAATTTATCCTTATCATGAAAAGCTTGTGAAGCTTCATAAAACCATTCAAACGTAAGAAGAGGATTACCTGCCTGCTTGGCTAGTGTGTTCCAAGTGGATTTAAAGTCTAATAAATCAGAAAATGAGTGGTAAATTTTATACATTTTTTATTTAATTCGACTAAGTAGTTTGCTCATTAAGCATCTAATCTGGCTTAATCTATATAAAATTGGTGATTTGTATAATACTAAATTATTATTTTTTTTGTTAAGGTTTGAAAACCGTGATTTAAATGATTCATCCCCAATTGTAAAATCAAATTCTTTCATTAATTTATCAGATGAATACTCGATTATGCTTTTCAATAAGACTGTTCCTGGAGATAATTGTTTGTAATTTATATCAAATGAAGGTTTATACCACGTGAAAGAGTTGTTATATGCAAAACCAAAATGAAATGCAATAGGTTTGTTGTCAAAGAATAAAATAGTGAATAAAATCCAGTTCGTTTCTTTAAGGTTGTTAGTAAGGTCTTTATAAAATGATTTGTTCTTATTATCAGAGAAAAGACTTATATCTTTTTTTAATGAGTATCTCTGTATGTGCTGATTAAAAAATATATTTAGGTATTGCTCAATGGTTTCAGAATCTGAAGTGTTTTTTATAGTTACGCTGCCTGCTTTATTTATTTTTTTAACATGTCGCATAACACTATACTTATTTGTCATCTCATGAACTAATTGAGTGTCATTTAGTAGTAGTATTGGGGTTTTTGTGTTTTTTAATACCTGAATATGTATATTGCTTTCTAAGCAATATGTATCTACACATGCTCGAGTGGTAGAGGATGAAGGAATGTTAAGAAGTGATATAGATGACCATTTTATCTCGCTTTTGTTAATATAGTCTAAAAATGCACTGATAGTCTCATATCTGTTTTCGTTTATTACGAAATCGCAGTAGTCAGAATTACCGTCACCTATAAATTTTATAATTCGTCGACCAAAAGGTTCTATTGAGATCATTAATGGTGCAAAACCAACTATATTGTCATCTTTATATGCTGTTAAAAAAAACATTTCATGATTTTCATTGAAATTACCCCACCAACTAATGAACCATTCATATGTTTGGAATACAGTGTTAGTTGAGTTCTTCTGAACCAGTTCATTCCATAATTTTTTTGTGAGAGGTATATTATCGATCGAATTACTTAATTTAATTTGCATATGTTACGTAAGTATCTATTACATTCTTTATTTTTTTAATATCCATATCTGATAAATAAGAAATATTTGGTAAAGTCATAATGTGTTTAGCTACAAATATTCCATTTGATGCTTTATTATTATGTGCTAATGAGAAATGTTTTATTTCATTTAATTCAGCAATTGACTCTGGGTATGAAGTAGTGGCGCCAATCCCAAGCGTATTTAATTTGGCAACTATGGTGTCTCTTATATGCGTGTCTTTAATAAAAAAAGCGGTTCTAAGATACGCGGGTTCAGTTGAGTGATTGATGCTCTTTAGAATTCTTATACTTTTATTTTCTTTAAGAATGTTAGATATTTTATTGTGAATTATTTTTCTTTTTTCAGTTATTGAGTCTATTCGCATAAATAACATATAACTTATATTAGATAGTTGTTTGCTATATTGTGTGAATAAATAATCGGTTGTATAAATTGTTTTGCCTAATCCTAAAAAAGGTAGTTTGGCTGGTATCCAATAAAATATTGGCCGAATTAATATACTATAAACAATCAGCTTTATTATTTCAAAGAAGATTTGAGTGGTACCAGGTAATGGGAGCTTGGCTATGTTTTTTGATATTAGACCATTAAGTTTATCGTTGTTTGTTACGATTATTCCGCCTTGTAAAGAAGTAATGTTTTTTCCTTTATCAAGACTATAAAGACCAATGTCACCGAAACTTCCGGAGTATCGGTTATCTTGCTTTGCATTCATGCTTTGAGCTGAATCATCAATTAAGTAACACCCATTTTTCTTTGCAATGCTTTCTATATATGATAAGTCATCAGGGTAGCCATATAGATTGGCTGAGATAATACAAAGAACCTTAGAGAAATCGATGGAATCAAATTGATCTTTTTCATAGCTTAGGGTATCAGGGTCTATGTCGCATATACGAATCGTTAGTCCTGCAATTTCTACAGCAGCTGCTACTGAATAGCATGTGTAACTTGGTATAATAACTTCTGTTCGTTTAGTATCTGTATTATGCTTTTTAAGCATTTTTAATAACATTGCCATGGCGGCTCTTGCAGATGACATAAGATAGCAATATTTTACATTATACTTATTCTTAATTAATTCACGTAATTGATCTCTTTTGTCACTTCCAGACACAGCACCTATTATAAATTTTAATAACTCAATTATTGTTATGTCTGTACCTGCTGGTGCTATATATCTGAACATTAAATTCTTCTATGGTATGTTTTTGGCTAAGAGTGGACCTAGCATTGTGGTTACCTTAAGTGGTAATTTTCTCCAGGCTTTTATAGCAAGTAAAAATTTTGGATTATCAACATTAATTTGTGGTATTTCATTGTCATGATTTAATATATATTGCCAGTATAATTGCTTAGTATAAGCATTCCATTTTTTCTTAAATACTTCAGCGCCTGAACCAGCAGTAGAGCGACCTAAATGAAAGTGTTCGTATCCATTTTCACAAGCATGTTTTATCATTTCCCAATATAAAACATAATTTGGCTGTACTTTTCTGATGCCAGGAACAGTTCCTGCCCACATACCTTCAACTGTATTATTATGGTATCCATTAAAAGCAGTGGCAATGGGTATACCATCCTGGTATGCCACAAATATTATAATATCTTCGTTAAAGCTATCGATTATTTTTTTAAAATAAGATTTTTTATAAATAGGTGTGCCTAATGATTTCCAGCTCTGAGATAATATGTCATAAAATGTATCTAATAATTCTTCTCGACCAAATTTGACAGTAATATTATCTTTATATACACGACGTATATTCGTTCTGTGTTTTGTCTTAAACCCATTCCAGATCACGTCAGGATCTTTATCTAGGTTGATTGTCATACTGACTTTATTTAATGAGCTAGGGAGGCTATCTGAGACAGAAGTGAGAGATCTTATTTCTAAATAATCAGCATCAGACTTTTTAACTAATTGTTTAGCTTCTTCAAGTAATAAATCTGTAGCTATTGGCGAGTCAGTACATAGGCTCCCAAAGTTAACAAATGGCATTGAAGATAAGATTTTTCCAAATAATTTACTTTTGATATAAACTATTGGAAATACACCAATAATTTTTTGATCTTTTTCAGCAGTTAAATAAAAACACTTATGTCCAAAAGCTTCCTCATTGATATTTTTCCATTCATATCGTTGATAAAAATTACTTTCAGGCTTATTAACTAAATATTGATTCCAGTTAATTGAGTTTTCAGGGGATATCGGCTTAATTATTATACCCGGGGTGCTACAAGTATCCATTTTTTATAGTTACTTTCCACTTATGTATTGTTGTTGATTGTATTTTGCAGGTATGCAAAATTAGGGCTAATTGCTTATGCTTTTACAACATATCGAGGTTATCAATAGTGTAAGTCGATAAACTGGGGTTGGTTATCTCTATAAAATTAACCGTTGGATCGCTTGATCTACCATAATAAATAACATAGCCAGCTGGATCAACATAGGCTGTTTCATCGGTATTTTCAGTCGGAGCAGTCCATCTAAGTGATACTGTTGTTAGTCCATCAGTTATGGGTTTAGTTGCAATATTTGAGAGCCCACTTTTTATGCCATCAGAATTAACTGCGGCTATTGAGAAATATAAATTATTATCATCTAGTGAGTTATTACTTGAATCCAGGCCTTCAGTTGATCCACCGCAAGAGGCTAGTAAAACGATACCTATACTAAATATAAGCCATCTTGATTTTTGCATTACTTTATATGTCCTTAAAAGCTCATAAATAACGAAAAACCATGAGACTAATATTAATATATAATTATACTCTTAAATACTATTAAAAATAATATTTCTTCCTTTTCAATAGTAATATTATTACTGATTATTTAACTAAAAGCCAGATTTTCACATCATTAATTGAATATAATGATTGTATTTAGAGCTTTTTGAAACAGATATATTCAACATCTGTTGTTTGAGTTAGCATCATTATTACTTAAAAATAAAAGTAATAATGATGCTGGTGGGCTATATTAGATGGCGGTAATATACTTGCTTGCGATATTTGAATAACTACTTTCTACATTAAAACTATTAATAGCGGTAACTGAGAAGTAATAAGTCCTGCTTGAGCTAAGGTTGTCTATTACGTATGAGCTAATTCCTGCGTTATTAATAGTGATTGTGTTTGTTAATGAGCTAGGTGAGAGACCATAGTGTATTTTGTAGCCAGTAAGGTTTGTTAAGGTAGTATCATCAGTATTTTCAGTTGGTGGAGTCCAGTTAAGAGTTGCTGCACCAGTTGTATTCACAGCCGTTGTGCTAACCGATAGCAAGTTACTATTACTTACATTATTTGTATTATCAAATGCAACTATAGAATATTCATAATTGGTTCCCGGTACTAGACTTGTATCCGTATATGATGTGTTAGTTGTGGTGATAATGATAGTATTGTCTCTAATGACCCTGTAGCCAGCGACTGAAGTATTATCTTGAGAAGCTGTCCAACTTAAAGTAGTTGATGCTGACGTAGTACCAGAAGCTGATAGAATAGCTGCCGTAGGAGCTGTTGTATCAATATTCTCTGGCGTACTAATTGATTCCATGTTGCTACTACTTACATTATTTGTATCATCAAAGGTAATAATAGAATATTCGTAATTGGTTCCAGGTGCTAGATTTGTATCAGTGTATGACGTGCTAGTTGTTGTAAAAATGACTGCGTTGTCTCGAATTACCCTGTAGCCAGCTACGGATCTATCGTCATTTGAAGCTGTCCAGTTTAATATGGTTGATGATGTAGTTTCTGACAATGTTACAGCAATGGCTGATAAAATAGCTGCTGTAGGGGCTGTTGTATCACGAGTTGTATTAAATAAACCGCCTGAATCAGTCAGGTCTGACTCAGAGCTTTGCCCTGTACATGCTGATAATAGTAGTAAATTTACTGCTATTAAGACTAGTCTTGTAAAAACGCAATTTTTCATGAGGCACCTTTAAGTTGAGATGATTTGTAAGATTTTATCTATTTGGGTGCTTAGTCATTTAGTAACTGAATGAAATTATCCTTTTTAATATCGAATAATTCTGTGAGTTGGTTCAAGGTGTTTACCACCTAAACGGGGGGGGGCGGATTTTGTGAAAAAAATCACATTTTTACTAAAACGGGTAATTGATAGTTGTGATCCATGTCAGATTTAGATATCCATCAGGCATCTGATGAATACGCTTTCATCTATTAAATAATAGAAATACATGGCTTTATTTCAGTGGTATTTCCATCTCTCTAAATCTTTTTAATTGCATAAGGTGATACCTTGATTATCACACCAATTAGATGAGGAGCAACTTAGTGTAACTTTCATGATTGCTAAGGCGTTTTCATTTACAACAAATAATCAAGTGCTGAACGTTTTCATACACTTTAAATAAATGAAGCCCGTTAGATTTTAATCCATATTTACAATAACAGCTTTATCATCATACTTTCTTCAAAATCTTTATTACATCTGACAGTAAGTTCATGCAATTAATTATTAATTATGGATGGTGTTACTAAGTATTTAACATTCGAGCTTTACCAGAATTTAAAAGAAGAATTCATTATGCTGTAATTAGCAAAGTGAGAATTTCATAATCTGTGTGTGTTTTTGAATTAGAAAGGAGGGGGAGCTTATTAGTTTAGTCGACATTCGAATTTTGAAACCAATATGCATGATACAGGTTGGCTCCATGCAATTTATAATTTCTATGGTTAGGTAATCTTAGGTGTATGAAGAACCTGTTTTATCTTTGACATTCAATTCGGGCTTACATGGTTTTATATTCTTTATTACTGTTATCTACTTCTTTAGACTTTATCTTGTAAGGTGTAGCTAAAACTACAACACCAACTAAAGGGTGATCAATATAATGAACTTCTCGGCTTCGCATGCGTCGTTCGTTTACAATAGGCAGCACTATATCTTTAATTTCTGTTACATCACCGTTTTGGCTGCTTTGAGGTCTGATGTATTGTAGATTTACATTGAAATGTAAATAACGACTCATTATCAGCTTTATACTACCTTTAACAAAAGGTTTAATGTTTTGAGCTGGCTCTGAAGTTTCTGAGGCATCTGATTCGGTTTCTAATATTGAGCTGTTGATTTGAATATTAAATGCGTTCTCTCTATCAAGACCGGTTTGTTTCCAGCGTTTATTAGTCAGTACACGATAGTTTGAATTGTTTTTCAGTCGATCAAGATTGCTGCCTAGTTTAGCGCCTTGCCAGTCTAGTTGCTTATATTCAGGGTCTGGTTTAACTGATTTGGGTTTTGTTTCTTTTATATTATTAAACATGTCGTTATAACTCCAGTCTTCAGAGCGTAAATAACGAGCACGTGCATCTTCAAATATAATTAATTCTACTTCATAACCGGTTTCATCAGCATATACAACTGATGAAAGTATTTGTAGAAGTAATAAAATCAGTATTTTGTTAATGAAAAGTTTCATTAAGCGGCTTCCTGTAACATGAGTGAACGGAGTATATCTCGTAATATAGTGACTCTTTGCTCACTTTCAGTGGTTTCTTTATAAATAATTAAGGTATTGGTTCCGTTTAGTTTATATACCTGAGGTTCTGATTGTATCAGTGATATTAACTTGGCGGGATTGATATTCGCATTCAGGTTGAAAATAATCCTTACAAGTGAATCTACGGCAGTAATCTTTTCAACGCCAATATCCTGAGTTAAAAGCTTGAGCGATGTCACATCAAAGAGATTTTTTGCTTGATCGGGTAACAATCCAAACCGATCTATTAATTCAACTCTGATTTCATCTAATGCTTGCTGTCCTGGAGCATTGGAAATACGTTTATAAAGTATTAAACGAGTATGAATATCGACTATATAATCATCTGGTAGTAGGGCAGGTACACCAAGGTCAATTGTTGTGCCCTGATGTATCGGTTTATCAAGGTCTGCAACTTTTCCTAATTTTAAAGCTTTCACGGCTCTATCTAATAGTTCTGTGTAAAGGCTGAAACCTATTTCATGAATCTGCCCGCTTTGATCGTCTCCTAGTAACTCACCGGCTCCGCGTATTTCCAGATCGTGAGTTGCAAGTGTGAAACCTACTCCAAGATCTTCTAGTGATTCAATTGCATCCAGACGTTTAATTGCATCTTTAGTCATTACCTTTTTGGGTGGTGTAATTAAGTATGCAAAGGCTCTGTGATGGGATCTTCCGACGCGTCCACGAATCTGGTGTAACTGAGCCAGGCCAAGTTTGTCGGCACGATTGATAATAATAGTATTTGCGCTCGGTATATCTATTCCACTCTCGATAATCGTTGTGCTCACCAGAATATTAAATCGCTGATGTACAAAGTCGAGCATAATGCGTTCGAGATCTTTTTCGCGCATTTGTCCGTGAGCGAACTGTACGTTTGCTTCCGGAATTAAGTCTTCAAGAGTTTTGCACATTTTTTCAATGGATTTTACTTCATTATGCAAAACATAAACCTGTCCGCCACGTTTAATTTCACGTAAACAGGCTTCATGAACCTGCTGATCATTCCATTCGGATACAAATGTTTTTATAGCATGACGTTGTGTAGGTGGCGAAGCAATAATTGATAAATCACGTAAACCAGATAGTGACATATTTAATGTGCGAGGTATCGGAGTTGCTGTTAGTGTTAAAATATCAACTTCCGCTCTTAAATTTTTAAACTGTTCTTTGTGCTTAACACCAAACCGATGTTCTTCATCTATTATAAGCAGACCCAAGTTATCAAAACTTATATCTTTCTGTAAAAGTTTGTGTGTTCCAATAATGATATCTACTTTGCCATTTTTTAAATCGGCTATGACCTGGTCCTGCTGCTTTTTGGAGTTAAAGCGAGACAAACATTCAATTTTAAACGGCCAGTCAGCAAATCGATCTTTAAAATTCTGGAAATGTTGCTGAGCGAGCAAAGTGGTTGGTACCAGGATTGCGACCTGTTTGTTAGCATTGGCAGCAACAAAGGTTGCACGCATTGCAACTTCTGTTTTACCAAAACCAACATCGCCACAAACGACTCTATCCATAGCTTTAGCTTCAGAAAGGTCGGCTATAACAGCATCAATCGCATTTTGTTGGTCTTCAGTTTCTTCAAAGGGAAAAGCTTCAGAAAACTGATTGTATTCATCCATATTAATGTTATAGGCGAGGCCGACTTTCGCTGCACGACGTGCATGTATGTCGAGAATTTCTACTGCAATATCGTTTATTTTCTTAGCGGCTTTCCTACGGGCTTTTGACCAGGTTTCAGTGCCCAGTTTGTGTTGTGGGGCACGATCAGCATCGGCGCCTGTATAGCGACTAATTAAATCTAACGATGAAACGGGTACGTATAATTTATCACCACCTGCATATTCTATAGTGAGAACTTCTGTTTCTATGTCACCTACATTTAATTTTTGTAAGCCAAGATATCGCCCTACACCGTGCTCTTCATGAACAACGGGAGAACCAATACTTAAGTCGGTCAAATTGCCTATTATTGCTTCGGCATCACGTGTGCGTTTACGTTTTCTTCGTTGTTGCTGAGCACGTTCACCGAATACCTGTGCTTCTGATAATAAACAAACTTCAGGCTCAGTAATATTTAGTCCACGATCAATAGTGGCAACGGCAACGCCTAAGTGATCATCAGAGTCAGTAAATGTTTGCCAGCTTTCAAATACTTTAGGAAACAGTCGCTGATCATGCAGCATATCAAGCAGCATTTCCCTACGCCCGGTGGATTCGGCAATGATTAAAATTCGGCCACGGTAGCTTTTAATATAACCGGCTAATCTGGTTAGTGGTGTATCTGTTTTCGAGGTAGAGATTAATTGTATAGGTGAGTTAAACGGCAGATCATTAGCTGTTTCGCCAGGCAAGTTTTTATGTGTTTGTGTCTGAATTTGAGGAAACGGCTTAATTGACTCCTGTATCTCATTTGCCTGTAAATAAAGAGACTCAGGTTTTAAAATAGGGCGTTCAATATCATGGCATCTTTGATCATATCTTTCAGATACATCGCTATTGAAGGTTTCTATGTTGTGAGTTAATTCCTTAGTTGAGCATATGATGGTGTTGCGTGGAATATAATCAAATAAAGTGCTTAATTCGTCAAAAAATAACGGTAAATAATATTCGATTCCGTTCGGAATAATGCCTTGTGAGATTTCCTGATAAATTTTGCTAGCTGTAGGATCGCCACTCAATTTTTCTCGATATCGGGTGCGAAATTCACTAATTGCGTCTTTGTTAAATGGGAACTCTCTTGCTGGCAATATTTCAATAAAGTTAATAGCTTCCATTGATCGTTGAGATTCAGGGTCAAATTGTCGAATGGTATCAATATCAGTATCAAATAAATCAATCCTGAAAGGCAAGTCATGACCTGAAGGGTAAAGGTCAATAATTGAGCCACGAACCGCAAATTCACCATGTTCCATTACCTGTGAAACACATTGGTACCCGTTTTGCTCAAGATTTAGTCGAAACTCATCCAGATTTAGTGTTTGATTCTGTTTGAGCATTAGTACCTGAGATTTAATATAAGACTTAGGCGGTAAACGTTGTAATAAGGTTGAAACCGGTAATATCAGTATGTCACCTGATTGCATATCTGATAGTTGATATAAGGTTGTTAGTCTTTGTGAAATAATATCCTGATGAGGTGAAAAGATATCGTAAGGTAAAGTTTCCCAGTCGGGTAATTCAAAAATACGGCTTTTACCGGATACAAAGAAATTTAATTCGTGTTGAAGTGTCTGTGCCTGATGTACATCGTCTGTGATAACCGCGATGGGGTTAGATTTCTTTGAAGCAAGTTGAGCTAAAGCTAATGATTGGCTGCAGCCATATAATTGAGCATATTCATTTAAAGTGGCTTTATCTGGTGCTTTAAAAAAGTTTAATTGAGCTGCTGTCACGGACATATTTATGGCTTGTTTTCTTGTGCGGTGTAAATGAAGTCGTTATTATCCGGCAATTGATCAAGATGTAAAGATTTAACTTGATGAATTACTATTAAATTCATTATAATCAATATGTTATAATATTTATATAATGTATATTATTGATGTAAAATCATTTTATATATCGATCATTTAGTGACTTATATGCAATATACAAGATCATTTAGAAATAATTAGAGATTAATAAATATCACTTAGTTTAAGTGGGGTTTGAAGTAAGCAGATACTAATGAGAATTTGAACTATTATTAACAGATATATGAATAGTTGCCTCAAAGCTTAAATCGAGAAAATGCACATATTAACTTGGGTAAAGAACCTATTATCAGGTAAAAATATTGTTCCACTTGTTACGCTGGTGTTTATTGGCTTTAGTCTTTTAATCCTCTTCATATTATATTCATATAATAAAAACCTGTCTGAATTAGAAAACACCATTAAACAACAGGCTATGGAAAGCCATAAAATGCAGATTAACAGTCAATTAATGGAATTAGCACGTACACGTACCAGAATCACTTCAAAAATTATTCGCAATGATGACATATTTGTTCAGGACGAGATGAATATGCAGCTCGCATTTTATGCTAATAACTTCGTTAAACTTCGTTCGGAGTTACTTACTCTGCCTATGTCTGAAAATGAACAAAATATTATTAGCTTACAAAATTCAGTCGTTGCAAGAATACTACCTGCTCAAAGAGATTCAGTTGAATTAGCCATGCTTGGTGAGTCTGATAAAACTTTAGAAGCAGAAAAACTATTAAATGAGGTTGTGTTCCCGGGGCAAGATAAGTTGATTGATTCATTTGCAGAGATGATTGCTTTTGAGCAAGCAGTAATTGAAAATTTAACTAATAAAGCGAAGCACTCTGTAGATAAAATCAATAAGAATAGTTATAAATTAGCAGGTTCGGCACTGGCTTTTATTGTGTTTATATCTATATTTGTGATTATCAGAATTAGAAAAATTCAGAGAGAATTGATTGATTCACACAGAAATCTAGAATCTACAGTAGAACAACGAACTTCTGAATTGCAGAAAGCAATGGAGCTAGCAGAAAAATCAGCTGCTGCAAAGAGCCAGTTTTTAGCGACTATGAGTCATGAAATTAGGACACCTATGAATGGTGTACTCGGAATGGCTCAGTTGTTAGAGAATACTCAATTGAACAGAACACAATCTGATTATGTGTCTTCAATTATGAGTTCAGGAGCATTACTGCTCACTATTATTAATGACATACTAGATTATTCGAAATTACAGGAAAACATGGTAGTAATTGAATCTGTCGATTTTGACTTGCATAAACTTAGTCTAGAAGTTTTACAGTTGCTCGAAAATAGTTGTATTGATAGAAATATAGAATTAATTATTGACTATTCAGATGATGTTCCAAAGTCTTTCGAGGGAGACCCGTCACGAATAAGGCAGATATTGTTTAATCTTTTAGGTAATGCAATTAAATTTACAGAATCAGGTTATGTCAAACTATCCATAAAATCTAAAGCCTTAGATGATGATCGTGCTAATGTCTTTATAAATATTCAGGACACCGGTATAGGTATTGATGAAAAGAATCAGGCTAGTTTATTCAATTCTTTTTCACAGGCCGATGACAGTACAACCAGAAAATATGGAGGAACAGGACTCGGGCTAGCAATTAGCCAGCAGTTGGTAAACTTAATGGGTGGTGAGATTAAGGTTAAATCGAGTCTCGGTAAGGGCGCTAGCTTTTATTTTAATATTGATCTCAATGCATCTAATGTTGAAAAACAAAAGTCTCTCACAGAAGAAACTCATAAATCCACAGAAAGATTTGATGCACATATATTGCTGGTTGAAGATGTTCTGGTAAATCAGAAAATTGCTGGGGCTATGTTAACTAATTTTGGTGTAACTATAGATGTGGCCTCTGATGGTGTTGAGGCAGTAGAGATGTGGTCAAAAAATGAATATGACCTTATCTTTATGGATTGTCGTATGCCCAATATGGATGGATACCAGGCAACACAGTCAATCAGAGAAAAAGAGAAAGAAGGTGAGTACATTTCAATTTTAGCCCTAACAGCAAATGCAACTGAAGAAGATCGTAGTAAATGCATTAGTAGCGGAATGGATGATATAATACTCAAGCCATTTGCCGCAAATGATTTGTCTTTGGCCTTAAGTAAGTGGCTAAAATGATTTAAATTTTTCTGTTCTTCATATTCATTCTACTGTCTATTTTTCACTACCCGACTGATCAGCTATCTTTATATGAGATGTATTATTTCCTTAAATAGATTCAATCTGATAATTATAATAAACAGTTTTTATAATTAACTGATATAGTTTATATTCAAGTGTATTACATTAAATAGCCGAATAATCAGTATGTTATGTATGTTTATTAAATTATGATTTAGTTCTATTTCCCACCATAATATCTAATTTCACTTATAAAAAAGCATCATATTTATCCGTTTTTACTTTTCATTGATCATATGGGAAATACTCCCTTTATCATATGAATAACCCATATGAGCTATTGTTTATAATCGGTCAAAAACTATTATGAATTAATGATAAAAATTATTTAAGGATGTAATAAACGGTTGTTTATGACATGTTTAATAACTCTAAAAAGGATTACTAACTTAAATTTCATGCAGTGTGGATTATGATGAATAAGCAGGACTTAGAGCGTAATAGATTACAGTATAAAACATACAATACGTATCGATATAATTATTTGATGAGGTCATCCACAAAAGAACAACAGGATGCGATGAAGATAATTCCGTTATTGTTTCATCTTAATAGTAGTTATTTACCCGGTTATAGTGGGAAATCAGCACCATATGGGGTTAAGAAATTTGAAATACTCGATGACCATGTAAATCTGGCTAAGAACTTAAATAACAAGTTTTCAGAAGACAATATAGAAGAATCAACTGAATCTATTATTGAAGCTATATATTTTCAAGAGTGCTTTAAAACGGGAGATTTATTGCTTTGGGTCATTTACGATATAGGGTTGAATAATGAATCAGTAAAATTATTGAATAAAAAAACTATCAGTATTACTAAGTGGTTAAAAAGAAATGGCATTAATGTTAAATCATATATAACTAACCATCAGAATATATCAAATACTTACTACGACTCAATGAAAAATGATTTTCATATTGATAAATGTTTCTTTCTTGATGAGTTCTATGCGCAAAGTATACTAATTGCTGGTAAAGCACCTTTATGGTGGGTGGTTGATAATAGCAGTGTTATTGAAAAATCTATAGAGCAGGGCAGTGCTAATAGCGAAAATTATATAGATTTTTCAGGTAATGGGAATCTCAGGCCGTCAGATTATTACTCGGCTGGAATATGGTACATGTTAAATCTGTCTGATTTTGCTATGACTACATGGATTGATTTATTATTACTTGATTATAGAATGAAATGCAAAACTGAATCATCGAGTTATGCTGTGCACTTAAAAAATGTTGTTAAAAGCGGCTACTTTAATTGTATAGCAGTAGACCCAAGAAGCTTGTATGCGTTATATATAAATAATGTATTTGAAGAAATTGTTAAAAATCATAAAAAAATGATTGATGATGTATTTGTTAATGTGCTGTGTCATTATTATTGTGAAGGCAAGGTGCTGTCTGCACAGAAAACGGTTTTTGATTATTTAAAATTAATTCGAATTAATAAAATGCAGTGTGTTCTTGATTCAAACCTGGAAATTGATGACTATATTTCTTCAGTAGAAACACTTTATAAATTAACAGAATACGGGTTTTCAAGCTTACAGAAAACAATTAAGAGCATAGATTCAGGGATTTTTGAAAGGATACAGGAATTAAGTCCTATCTCAGACAGGTTCTTGCTTAAGCTTAAGCGAAGCTCCAGTAATCTTGGTATTTTAAAAAATACAGATAATAATAATTTCACGCAAGAAAAAGTTATTATCTTATGTAATGAGAAGAAAGCTATAGATAAATGGCAGTTATTAATACCCGTAGCTGATGATAAAGCTAAAGTAATTAAGTCATTTAATTCAGTAATGGATTTAATATTCTGGTGTTACTTAAACAACATAATCGATACAAGTACACAAATATCTGCTCATTGCCCTGATAATTGTATCGGGCCAATTGAGATAATAAATGTAATAAAATTACTTTCAGAAACTGTTGATTTATCAGCTATGTCAACAACTCATTTTAATGCATATGTTTCCGACGCAATACCTGTTAAATCCGTTATATTTGTCGATATGTCTGGTGATATGAAAAATAATTCATCGGCTATGATAAATCAGCTTATTATTTTTAATAATGGTGAGTTTCAGACATTTAAATATACGGGATATGATAATTTTATAGCATGTATACACAACTGGTTTAATTTGATAAGTGAAACAGCTCCGGATATAAAGCCTGAAGTAAAAATATTTGGAATCAGGTCAGGGAAAACACAGCAATTGAAAACATCTGTTAATAGCTTGTTACATGATCTTAATGAATACTTTAAGGTTAACCCATTAAAGAATACCCGGACTATTCTTAAGAAAAATAACAAGTATTATATGTCGCATATAAAAGAGTCTGAAAACGATTCTTATGCTTTTTTAAGTGAAGAAGAAATGTATAATCATCTTGAAAAGCCGCTTACAAGCTATACAAAAACAGTTTTTATCGAAAGTTTTGATATAGAGCCGATGTTAACGTATCTTTTTTCACAAAATAAACAAAAGGTTATACAGCTATTTTATTACATAGAAAATAAACATGTTAAATCTTTTGTGTTTGATGAAAATGGTGCATTATTTACTCATAACCAGCCTCTTATAAAGCGACAGAGTTTTATTAATCACTGGATATTGTTTTTGAAAAATATGAAACAAAAGTACGCTATTGATGTTTCAGTTGAAATTAATCAGTTATTAAAAATGGATGATTATACGTATGAACATGCGTTGCTTAAAGGGAATTTACTACCATCCGATAACTCTTTCTATGCGCTTGACCTAAAAGTAATCAGTATCGATGATAAAAAAGAACTAACATTTACCTGTAATAATAAAACCTTTACTTCAACAGGTTCGGGGTCAAGCTTGTATTCTGAAATATCTAAGTTTATCTCTTTAGATAATCCAGTAAACAATGAATTTCCCTTTTACGTTTCAAATGTAGATATTCCTGATTCTTTTGAAGGAATGCAGGATGGTTTTTGCCTTATAGATTACCTCAAATATAAAAGAAACATTGAAAACAGATTAAATGAAAAAGTTAGTGCTCTCTTATGATGGTGACTTATTCTCTCTTTTTTAGTGGAGTCGCAACACATTTTATTTAATTTAGGTGTTCACTCTAATTCCAAGCACGGCTATTAAGTATCTTAATTGAAAATTTATTTATTTAGCTGGTTTTTCTGTTTCAGACTAAATTTTTTAATTAGTATAGAGTGCATATTGGTTTTTTTAGGAGAGGAGGTCACGATGTTGTAATCAAGCAATGCTGCTGACTGTTAAAATTCATGAAACGAATGTATGATTGCAAGACCTGACTCCTTATTCCTGACCCCTTATTTATATCTGCTAGTTTAGAGCAGAAAATTTATGAATTATTCACTCGCAATAACCCTGTTTCTCTTCGTTGCCGTATTCCTGGGCTTTTATCTTGCTTCCGTTGGCATTCGTCAACGCAAACGTATACCTGCGCTAGGACTCATACATGCAGCACTGGCCATATGTGGTTTCATTACACTTTGCCTGCAAATAGCTGCAGATACTTCGGATAAATTTAATAACGCCGCCGCCTTTTTTCTGACTTTAGCAATAATCGGTGGTTTGTTGGTATTTGCTTTACATGAAAAGGGCGCTGCACCATCCATGCCTGTCGTTGTGCTTCATGCCATTATGGGATCAATTGGATTAATTTTGATATCTGTTAGTGTTTTTAGTTAATGGGGTAATAAAACACATATAACATGAGTTGATAATAATTAATTTTATTATTATCAATAAGACATGAAAATAACCTAATTCATTATCTTACTTAAAGAACGTATTGCATAAATCAGCAGGAACTCACTGTATTAATAGTCTACCTGGTCATGGTTATTATGAGTATATTCCAGAACTTAGAAAGCCATACGGACAAGTATTAGTATGCAGTGATTAATGGCCAGTATTAATTAATATGTGTGCATAATGTATATTATGTTAAATAGAATATATGTGGTTTAATACCTGAACCTGTTCTCAGCGTTTCAGGTACTGTAACTTCTCTTCAACACCATTCCACTCTTCTGCATCTGGTAGCGGCTCTTTTTTCATGGAAAGTATTGGGAATTGTTTCGCTAGTTCGGCATTAATATCGATGAATTTTTCCTGATCAAGCGGTAAATCATCCTCAGCAAAGATGGCATCTGCCGGACACTCAACTACGCAAAGATCACAATCAATACAATCATCAGGATCAATCACAAGAAAATTGGTTCCCTCGTGAAATGCATCAACGGGACATACATCTACGCAATCAGTGTATTTACAACGAATGCAGTTTTCAGTAACAACATAAGTCATAATAAATCTCCAATATGGTTAGACGTTAATTTAGTTTTAAATCAACTCTAAGTAAACTTAATATGGATTTAGATTTATTTAGATCTAATTTGCTTATAAATTGATCAGCAAAAAATTTGAGGTCTATATTGTTGTTTTTGGTTTCAGCATAAATAGACTGCATTATACTTTTAAATTCATTCGTTAATTCTATTTGATCTAGTTTTTGTAGGCTTTGGTGTATAGAGCCTTTATAATTAGAGTCAGCATAAAAATCTAACCATTGATATAGTAATCTAATGGCCGACTCCATATCATTCTGTGAGCAAGCCTGATTAAACTCTTTACGTAACTCAGCTTCTGATGGTTGTTCAGGTTTTATAGTTGTGAACTGTTCAGCTTGTACTCTGTGTTTTTTAATGACTAGCCACAATCCCAGTAGAATCATTAGAATAATGATTACTTTTGTAATTAGGGAGATTAGTTCATCAGTATTTATGGTATTTGGCAAATCTCCTTCAAACACATTCATTGATGAGCCACTAATTGATAAGGTGCGTTCTTCCAGTTCAATCGTTTCAAATGATTGAGAATCCAGGTTCCACCAGTAAAAAACTTGTTTTGGTAACTGGTAATCCCCTTTTCTTTCGAATATATAAGTAATCGTTTCTATGCGTTCAGCAAAATAATCGCCGCGATTAACTTTGTCATTTAATTGAGGTGGTTTAGCATAGACAGATATCCCCTGAACTGTATCCAGTGATACTTTGGGTAACATCATTGCAGGTAAATTATCGGCAGTGATTCTGATGGTTCGTATAAGTGCATCACCTGGTGCAAGGTCTTCCGGTGTTTTATTAAAGCTTTCTTCAATTTCAAATCGATTTGTTGCAACCCATTTGTTTTTATTCTTGGCTTCGTCAGGTATTTTTGTATTAAAAGAAAATGCCTGGGTTGAGACTTTTCCAACGATTGAGTTGAGATTATCTGTGGCTATTGATAACCGTAATGGAACAGCGGGTACATTAAACTCACCATCACGCTGAGGATAAACAACCAGACTCCATTGTTGTACGGTCCAGTTTGTTACGCCCTCTTGACGTACAGAATTTATAGCAAATTTTTCACGCTGCATTACAATTGCATCTTTTATTTCAAAGCGACCTATCTGTGTGCCCGCACTAAAGCGTTTATTGGTTGCGACTTCTATTTGCAAATTAACTTGCTGTTTGGCAATAATCTCTACTTCAGGTTCGATCCAAACTTTTATTCTAAGTTGGTCAGTTTCATAAAGTTCCTGTAATGTCACAGCATAAGCGTTATAACTAAACATAATGAATAATGTGTAAATAACAGCTAGATAATATGGTTTAAGGCATGGCATTTTTTTCCTCGCGCTGTAATTGCATGTGAAACTTAGTGCTCAAAAAACGTGATGGGTCTTTTTGTACCTGTTTCATCCAGAGATCATTAACCTGCTCATCTAATAGTATTTGCTCGGCTGTTAGTTGTTCAACTTCTCGCTCGATAAAATCCTGCCGCTCTGCTCCGTCTGCAGTTTGTGGGTCATCTTTCCCCATCTCTTTTGATGAGTCACTGTTCTCAGCTTTCTGGCTTGCACTTAATAAATTAATCTGATCAATAATTGCCTGTATCTTATCTCTGTTATTTTTTGCTGAGGCATGCATGGGTTCCAGTTTGAGTACTTTATTATAAGTCTTCACTGCCAAAACATAATGACGGCCGTGCGCCATTGCGTTTGCCATATTAAAATAACCGTCAGTAGTTTCTATGCGAGAAAACATTTCTTCTGCTGCTTTAAAATTTTCGGCTCGGTAATAAGCAATGCCTCGCCAGGCTATATTTTCAAATCGTGTTGCTGCTTTTTTGTAGTTACCCTTTGACATGTAGTACCTTCCCTGTTGATCCGGTGTTAACCACAAGCTCATAAACTTAGTGCCTAAATTTACGCCGCTATCTGCCATTGCCGGTGATGGCAGCATTAAATTAGAAATGAGTATTAAGGTAATACACCAATGTAAAGTCCAGCCTTTACGAAACCACAGCAACATAACTAAAGCAATGGGAAATAACAGATAATACCCTGCATCGAGCCATGGTCTGCTGCCATCTTCAACGATTACAAAATAATTATCTATTTTGCGATTTATACTTATGATATCGGTCTTATCGACTGTTAGTGATTTATAGTAACCGTTACTATTAGTTGCAAGTTTTTTAAGTGCGGCTTTCTCAAGCGGAAGAAATGAATCAGTATTTTCATTGTCCTGAGTTTCTCTGCCAATACCTAATACCAATAATTGATGTTGTTTCGAAGAAAAGTATTCAGAAAATATTTCGCTGGATTTTTCACCAACACCATCACCGATAATTAATAACGTACCTGGAACGGATGAGGTTTTTAACATTGTTTCAGCTATAGGCAGAACCTTTTCAGGAAATTTACCTTTGCGCGGCATCATATCTGTAACGATGGCATTGAGAAAATTATTAATTACATCTGCATCATTGGTAAGAGGAATCACGCTGTGCGCTGAGCCTGCGTAAACAATCAAGCCCACCTGGCCTCCAGGCCTTAGTTTTAATAAATCTTGAACTTTTTGCTTGGCACGTTCTAATCGTGATGGTTGAATATCACTTTGTTGCATTGACGATGAAACATCGAGTGCGATAACAAGAGTGGCTATGTCTTCGGAGAAAGGAGATGGCTGTTGTTTCCATGTTGGGCCAGATAAAGCGATCACGCACAAGATAACAACAAGCATGCTAATGCTCAGGGGATTGAACCAACTTGCTCGACCATGTCGAACCAGCATCACTTTTAATAAGTGAGGGGATATGACATCACGCCATTTACCTATTGGATTTTGCGTGGCCCATAAATATTTAAAAACCCAGAATAAAGGAATTAGTGCTAACAACCACCATGGACGCAATAGGTGGAAGTGTGCTAGCTGTTGTAGATTAAGTATTAGAGGTAGTTCATGCAACCATTCAAGCATGGTCTTGCACCTTTATTACTGCGATACTTCGACGTTTTGCCTGTACTGTCATCAAAGTAAAAAATAAAATGTAACCGACTAAAATAATGCTAAGAAGATAATGGTGCAGGCTATGCTTGGGGCGAAAGCTTAATGTCTCATGTTCTTCGGGTTCAAGTTTCGCAATATCCTTATAGATCTTTTGCAGTTGATCTCTGTCGAGTGCCTGATATGCACCTCCATCAGTGATATCTGCGATTGATTGCATGACTTCTAAATCAAGTGCCTCTTCACCTGCTGTTTCAGGGTTTCCAATCGCAATGGTATAAATGGTAACGTCTTTACTTTCTGCAACTTTAGCCGCTTCAACTGGGGGAACCTTACTCCCTGTATCATTACCGTCGGTTAACATAATTAAAACACGATTTTTTGTTTCGCTGCCCTCGAATAGTTTGATGGCTAAACCTATTGCATCACCAAACATGGTGCTCTGCCCTGCCATGGCAATTTCAGTCTCATCGAGTAATGTTAACCAGGTGCGGTGATCTTCAGTAAAAGGTACCTGTAAATAAGGTGAATCACCAAACACAATTAAACCTAGTCGGTCATGTTCACGTTGCTCTGCAAATTCAGTAAGCACCACTTTTACCGCAGCTAATCGAGATATTTCTTTACCATCAATGGCTTTAAAGTCGGTAATTTCCATTGAGCCAGATAAATCAACCGCAACCATTAAATCTCGTGCAGATTTTGTTTGCTCAATCGGTTCACCTAGCCACAATGGTTTTGCTAATGCTGTTACGAGTAACATCCAGGTAATTGGAACCCATAGTTTTTGAAAAAACACACGTTGTAATATAACAGCGCCTTTATTTGGTTTCTGTCCTGTCAGTTCAACAAGGCGTTGAAAAAAAGGTACTCGTATAGAGTCCTGACTTTCCTGATAGGCTGGTGCTAACCAACGTACCAGTAACGGCAGAGGTAAGGCTAAAAAAATCCAGGGGTTAGCAAACTCAAACATCAGTCACTTCTTTATGCTTTTTAATCCATTGTTTTGACATGTTTATTAAAGCTTTGCTTTCAGACTCAGTAATTTGCCAGCGATCTTTAGGTAAGTAAGCGATAGATAACAACTTTTCTCCGACACCCTTGGAAAATGGTGGGCCTGAATAATGTGAGTCCAGGAATGCTAACCATTTGTTTCCACTTAAGTTAGCCACATCATGACGTGGGTATGCTTGTAAGGCGGTGACTTTAAGGTAATGGGGCAATGCAGAAATGACTGAGTTATAATTATTTCCAGACTGTTTCTGAATCAAGTTGAATTGGCGCAATACCTCTCGACGATAACGATTTCGCCATATGTACTTAATCCAGTTTACAGCGCTATATAAAACCCAGAATAAAATGATAGTACTTATTAATTTCCAGCCCGGTGCAGATGGCCACATTGAGATTGCATCAGGTAAGTTGATTTCATCAATGCCATGAATTAAGTAGTTACCAAATGTTTCAGTGTTCTCTATGCTCATGATTTTTTCTTTCCTGAGCGTTCACCTATTGCTTTTCTAACCTGGTTCAATACGCCTTCAGTTGTGTTCATGGGTATAACCGGGATACCATGTTTGTTTAACTCTTGCTGCATATGATCGACAACACTTTCAAAATGCTCTGTATATTGATTGCTTAAACCTGCTTTAGCTGAATCAAGCTGTATCTGCATGTCACCATCGCTAAGTACAAGTTTACTTTTGTCAGGTAACGTTTTTTCTAAAGGGTCAAAAACAAGCGAAGCCATTACATCATTATGTCGTGCAAGGTTTTTTACACGTTTAATGGTCTCTTCATTCCAGCCATTCATATCACTAATAATAACAACTAGATTATCGTGCCCACTTAGGCGCTGGGCCTCTTTAAGTACAATGTTTAATTGAGCGTCATTTTGCGTGCCAGCGTAATTAGCTTTTAGTTCATGGTTGAATTTCAGAACATTATTTAAAATGTGTAAAACAGTTTTTCGGCTTCTCTGAGGGCGAACTTCAATTATATCGGTATCATTGAAAACTAATGCGCCTACACGATCACCTGCTGATAATACACGCCATGCA
>Ga0316204_10004477_pt1 | contig 24971 bp, 22 predicted proteins | sample 6monrhotite_MG_2_FD_205661 | JGI IMG/M metagenome (GOLD analysis project Ga0316204, IMG submission 205661) | Microbial mat bacterial communities from mineral coupon in-situ incubated in ocean water Damariscotta River, Maine, United States -... | ecosystem: Environmental > Aquatic > Marine >... | reverse complement strand
TACTACTAAGGATGCGGTAGAAAGAAGATCAGTACGAACTGAGAAAAATATTAATATAGACTGATCAAAATAGACAATTTGTTGTTTGCATATATTGTAACGACTAAAATATATGTTAGTAACGCTATTACATTTAATTAATTAAATCTGGGTAATGTCTTATATAGAATAAGTGATAGTTTGGTATGCAACTTACCTGAGATAAAAAATCACGACAATACTTGATTTTTTATTTACGTATTTGAATAAATCTTTTTAGTATGTAAATAAAACGAAACATGATTTATACATAAATAATAAACGCTTAAAAATTAAGATTGTATACTTGTGACAGAAATATTACATGCTCATGATTGTATGATTAAAGTTTGAGCTGACTTGGTTGCATGAATTAAATAAATATTAAAAATTTTAGATTAAGGATATTTTCCCATACCGTGACTGGATTTTATGATGTAGCATGCTGTTTCGTTGGGAAGTATTACTTTTAATAAATTAAATTAAAGTAAAGTGTGAGTAATGTTAGGGGATAAATTTAATAAATAATCCAGGTTTGTGTGACGAAATTCTCATTTGACTAGTCAATTGGTTGGTCTGTGTTTATGCCGGTGACTCATAAACGATGATTGTTATGGGCAGCTTAAAGAGTTTAAGTCATGGTGATTGGGAATTTATAATAATTTCACGCCTAGAAAAGGTGTAAGTTTCTATATGCATCTATTGCTAACATGTCTGGAGTATTGTCAGAGTTAAGTTGTAGGTAGCTCGGGGCTTAATGATCAGAAGTGGTCAGGGTTGGTCAATAAAAATATTTTGTTCGCTGGGGTATAAAATTGAAAAATAAGAGTGTGTAATAAGTTTTTACATGTTTGTGTCGGGGTGTGTTCAGCGTATATTATGTTGTTGTAGAAGTTTTTGTAATTGGCGTTATATCAAAATATAATTATAAAAAACATATTTTAATTGGCTCTGATTAGAGGTATCGGTACAGTGATGATTTTGAAACATTTAATATCTTACATATGTCGTTAATTTTAATTTTTTTATTATGCATTGATTTTGCAATCAGCGATTTTTCTTCATTCATTGCGATAGGTCTTCCAGGCGTTCTTTTTTGCTGAGATGATTTATTGTTTAATTCTGCAGTTTCATATAATGTTTTTTCAAACGTATCAAAAATAATACTATATATGTCATTAGTAATGTCTATGTGTTCGTCACCTATCAATATAGATATGTTCTTGTTTTTTAAATAAATTATATTCTTCATTATCTCGATAGTGTCTCCTCCAAATATGCTTAAGTCTTTGGCATGTACAGTCGTGCCGGGAATGCATAAATGCTTTAGTATAATGAACCCGGTATTATGACAGTGATCACCTGATAAATTATTAAGTGATATTTTATATGACCCAGTACTTTCAATTGTTGTTAGCATTTTACTTCCTAAATGTTATATGGATAAAAATTGTATGATTGTTTTATATTCCCAATAATATTTTTAATCTTGGTGTTTATTGAGAAAAGATTGTCAGTATACAATATTTATAAATATTATATGTGAGGTTTGTTTCAAATATGTTGAATGGGGATTTAAAATTAGATTTGCCATTGATGAAGGGCTTGGCGTTAATGTCAATCGTGATATTGATAAGTCTTTATGTGGATAATTATGTATATTTAGTTTTTACATTGATTGGTGGAATTGGTGCGTTGATAGCAAATTCAACAGGAGTTGGTGGAGGCGTTGTTTTTGTCCCTGTTTTTTCAGCTTTGAATTTAGAAGTTGAGGAGATAATTGGAACTAGCTTGATGATACAAAGCTTTGGTATGACGTTTGGTGCGTACCACTGGATGAAAAGAATTAAACATGAGTTTAACGGAAATATTAATGAGATAAGTAAAATTGTTGTCGTGGTTTTCTCGGGATCAATTTTGGGTATGTTAATTATAGGGCAAAGTATAAATAACAGTTTTGGCAGTTCATTAGTGATATTTAAAATTGTATCTATAATATTTCTTGTTCTTTTGATAATAAATATTGTTTTAAAGAATAATTTATTTAATGTGGAAAGGCATGATGGCATACGTATGTTGATTTTAATGTTTTTTATTGGAATTGTTGGCGGTAGTATGACGTTGAGTGTCTCGATTGGTATAGGTGAGCTGGTAGCTATTATATTGATAATGACAGGATATAATGTGTATTTATCAATTTCAGCAGCAGTAATACTATCTTCATTAACCGTAATACCATCTGCAATATTTTATGTAAATAATAATTATGTATTATGGAATGTTGTTTTATTTGCTGTTCCAGGTGCGCTAATAGGGGCTAGATTTTCAAGTAGCTTTGCATATTATTTTGGACCAGTTCGCATTAAGTACTTAATCGCAGCTTGGGTTGGTCTTACTGTAATATTCATGTGATTGAATTTAGTGAGTAAATAATTATGAGAATACAAGAAGTTACTCTAGATAATATTGTTGATCTTAATCATAAGGTTAAGAGTATTGAGTTGTGTTTTAAAGATGATTACATGAGGCATAAGCCAGGGCAGTATTTAAAAATACATTATAAAGATGGGAAGGAATATTGTTATTCAATTGCGGATGTCAATATGAATAATAAATTTCAGCTACATATTAGTGTTAATCGTAATAATGAGTTCTCGGATTATTTAAATAATAAGGCAAAGCCAGGTGACGTTCTTAATGTTTCAGGTCCGTATGGCGAGTTATATAAAAGAGAACGCGATTGTAAAGAAGTGGTTTATGTGGCGGAAGGTACAGGGTTTGCTTCAATAAAGAGCATTATCGAATCGTCATTAAAAGATGATACACGGCAAAGTCTATTTTGGTATAACAAAGACAAGAACGGTATATATATGGAGGATAAATTAAAAAAATGGAAGAATGAATATTGTAACTTTTCTTACAAAATACTAAATGAAGCTGAAGACAAAGTGGAATACATAACGAATTCAGTAGTAGAACAGCATAAGAAATTATCAGAATGCGTTGTTTATGTCTGCGGGTCGCAAAATCTTAATAAATATATGAAAACCAATCTTGTAATGAATGGTTTAAATTCAACTGATTATTACACGGAAATATAATAATGGATAATGAAGTATACGATATAACTGTAATTGGATCTGGTCTAGGTGGGGCGGTCTGTGCCACTGTTCTTGCAAAACAGGGGTTTAATGTTTTGATGATTGAAAAGGGCTCGCATCCAAGATTTGCGTTAGGTGAGTCTGCGACTCCAGTCACTACATTTTATTTTAAAAAATTCAGTGAAATGTATGATATTCCAGAGTATTTGCCACTTTCTTCATACCATACAATGGATCAAGCTGGTAAAAAAATGATTTATGGCCCCAAAGAATTGTTTCACTATTGCTGGCATGATATTAGTGGGAAGAAAGAGTGGGATAAAAAGGAAATAGCAGTTCAAACTCCTGGCGTCGATGTTCAATATTATCGAGAAGATCTCGATTTTTACTTGGTTGAAATTGCAGAAAAATATGGAGTGGAATATATCGACAATGCTAACGTTACTAATGTCGAAGAAAAGATTGATTATATAGAGCTAACTGTTGATATTAGTGGTGAAGTTAAAAATATTCATTCAAAGTATGTGATAGATGCAACAGGTTTTAAATCTGTATTGGCGGATCAGTTCGATCTCAGGATGAAAGACCCAGGGACACCATTAAAAAGTCGAACAATATTTACACACTTCAAAAACATAAATTCACTAGAGAGTGTTGTGTCAAATGGTGATAATTTTAACGATGATCTTCCAGTACATCGTTCACAGGGTACTACCCATCACTGTTTTGATGGCGGCTGGTATTGGATTATTCCATTCGATAACGGTGTAACAAGTGTTGGCTTGTCTCTTGATATGCATAAATATCCAGATAATGATCTATCTGCAGAAGATGAGTTCTGGGAAATAACTAATAAATTACCAACTGTTAAAAATATTTTAACTGGTGCGAAAACTGTTCGGCCGTATATTAAAACTGGAAGAATTCAATATCAATCAAAGAAATCAATTGGTGATAGATGGGCATTACTTCCGGCTGCTTCATATGGTATTGATGCATGGCAAAGTAGCGGTATGGCATTAACACTTATTTCTATTGATCGGCTTGTTTGGGGTTTAAAGAATATTGTTTTTCGATTTGATCATTTTCAACAAGAAGAAATGAGTTATTACAATGATGTTTTAAAAAAAGAATATGAGAATATTACAGGGTTTGTGTACGGGATATACAAAAGTTTTAAACATCATGATCTCCTAAGGCATTTTTGTTTATTGCCATTTATGGGGGTGGAAAAACATGTGTTAGATGGCGGGTTAAATAGGCCCTGGGATAATAATTCTATATTTATGAATTTTGGTAATCCGCATTTTAGTGCATGCGTGAAAGAACTGCATTGTATAGTTGACAAATATAGTGAGTCAGCAGTGTTGCCAAAAACTGCTATTGATAAGATTAAAAAAATAATGCTAGAGGATATGGCGATATACAACACGAGAGATTATGGTGATGAAATTAAATCAAACATATATTTGCGACAAGAAAAAGAAACGGAAATGCTAGAGTCCGTAATGCAATCAAACATAGTTACAGGATAAGTATAATGAATAAATACGATATAATAGGTATAGGATTTGGTCCAGCAAATATCGCATTGGCTGTTGCAATGGAAGAGCTGTATCCTGAAATGAGTGCGGTATATTTCGAAAGAAAGGCTAAATGTATGTGGCATCCTAATATGTTGTTTGATGGGGCTGATATTCAGAATCATCCACTAAGAGATTTTGTTACCCCTCGTAATCCACGCAGTTATTATTCATTTACTAATTATCTTTATGAGCACGAACGATTATTTGAATACTTAAATTTAGGTGTAATATTTCCCCCGAGGAATGATTATGCAAAGTATATTGAATGGGTTGCAGGGCATTTTACAAATAAAGTTAAGTATAATTCGGAAATAGTAAATATTGAGTATCAAGAGAATTCTGCTGGATATAATTATTTAATAACAGATAACTCAGGGAATGAATATTTTTCTAAAGGCGTTGTTCTTGCTCCTGGCCGAACGCCTTATATTCCAGATGAGTTTTTACATCTGGATAATGATCGAACATTCCATCTCACAGACTATCTTCAGAATATTGATAATATTAATAGTCATAAGAAAATTAAAAACGTTGCTGTAGTTGGTAGTAGTCAAAGTGCTGTTGAAATAATTTTAAACTTAAATAAAACATATCCAGATATTAATATATATGGTGTAACGCGTAGTTTTGGTTATAGACAAAAAGACACCAGTCCATTTACTGGCGAAGTCTATTTTCCTGAGTTCGTAGATTATTATTATAATGTAAATAAGAGTGATAAAAAATCTCTTAATAATGATCTAAGGTATACGAACTATTCGGCTGTGGATAGTGATATTTTGAATGAGTTATATCTATGTATCTATACAAACAAAATTGATAACAGAAATAATATTTTGCTAAAAAACAATAGTGTAGTTAGTAATGCGGTTGATACTGATAATGGTGTTCTACTTACAGTTAAAGACCGGTATAAAAACACTAGTGAAACCACACTCGTAGATGCGGTGATATTAGCTACTGGGTTTAGAGATATAGGTACAGAAGAAAGACATGAAAAAATACCAAAAATTCTATCAACGATAGCTTCATTCATTGAATTTGATTCTGACAGTACAGTTAATGTGGATATAAATTATAGAGTAAGGATGAAATCTAAAGTTAAAAATGAAAACCCTTTATTTTTAAATGGCTTGTGTGAATCAAGCCATGGTATGGGTGATGCTGGTTCGTTTAGTCTGTTATCTCTTAGGTCAGAAGCTATTGTAAGTGGGTTGTATAACTCGATATATGGTGAAGAACAGGTATCCGACATAGCTGAAGTGTTAAACGTTGCTGTTAAGTAAATAATAATTATTATGGGGTATAAAAAATGTTAGTTTTAAAAGATAAGAAGGATCTAGATAATAAGTATAACCCAGCAGTTAGAACATCAATACCTGGGCCTGAGTCATTAAAGTTGTTAATGTCACAGAGAAGATTTGAGTCATCTGCCGTTACATATCCAAATAATATTCAAATTGCAATTAAACAAGCAATAGGAACTTATGTGATTGATATGGATGATAATACATATATTGACTTTTTGTCAGGTGCCGGTGTTTTATCACTTGGGCATAATCACGAAAAGCTAAAAGAGGTAGCTAAAAGTCAACTTGATACGTTATCACATGGACTTGACTTTAATACACCGATTAAAGATGAGTTTATTAAAGCACAAATCTCTATGCTACCAACAAATATGCAAGAGAATATGAAAATACACTTTTGTGGTCCAACTGGAGCTGATGCTGTTGAAACCGCGATTAAAATGGCTAAGAAACATACAAAGAGAGGAAGTATAGTTTCATTTCAAGGTGGTTATCATGGTTGTACAAATGGCGCAATGTCCTTAACCGGTTTAGTGTCTCCAAAAGAAGATGTGCAGAATAACATGGCTGGTGTACATTTTTTTCCATTTGCATATTGCCTTCGTTGTCCATTAGGTCTGGATAAAAACTCTTGTGATACTAATTGTGCAAATTATTTCACGAACTCTTTAGATGATCCTAATGGTGGAGTAGAAAAACCTGCAGCCATCATATTAGAAATTGTACAAGGAGAAGGCGGATCTATTGTAGCACCGAAAGAGTTTATTCAAAAAATTAGAAAGTATACAAAAGATAATGATATTTTGATGATTGTGGATGAAGTACAGACAGGGTGTGGAAGAACGGGTACATGGTTTGCATTTGAGCAGTACGATATTGAGCCAGATATTATTGTTGTTTCAAAGGGTGTTTCAGGAATTGGTTTTCCAATGTCTTTTATTATGTATAACACGTCTATTCGGAATTGGTCAAAGGGGTCTCATATAGGGACTTTTCGTGGTAATCAACTTGCTTTTGCCACAGGTGCAGAAGCGGTGAATATATTTAGAAGTGAAAAAATACTAGAAAATGTGAATATACAAAGTGCGATTATTTTTAACAAGTTAAAGAGTGAGTTAAAAAATTGCTCTATTATTGGTGAGATTAGAGGCATAGGATTAATGATAGGAATAGAAGTAATTGATTCTAATACGTTAAAACGGTCCCAAGCATTGGCAAGAGCGATTCAAAAAGAATGCTTAATAAATGGTTTGATAATAGAAACTGGTGGACGTAATGACTCAGTGCTGAGGCTGTTACCGCCTTTAAATATCAATGCAACTGATGTATCACTAGCTATTAATATTCTTTGTGAATCGATTAATCAAATTGCCTTGAATGAAAAGCAAACAAAAGATTCAGCTGAGATGTATTATGAAATATGATAATAATAAATTCTATAAAGTAACCAAGAAAATAAATAATGATAATGTGTCATTTGTAATTCAATTTACAGATGACTTAAAACAATCAGGTATTGATTCTGATGAGTTTAGAGTTGAATTAAAAAATGTTTTTGACTCTTCAATTCCCTGGAGTAATCCAGAGTATGACGATGGATTTCAAGATCATTATTTTGATAATGTTGATACTGCGGTTTTTATAAGGAGTGGGGATGGGGAGCTGATCGCCTTATCTATAGCATTTAAAATTGAAAGAGAAGATGATTATATATTATATATTGCAGGAATATGGGTTAATGATAAGTATAAGAAAATTGGTCTAGGTAAAATACTTATTGAAGAGATTATATTTAATTCAATTACAGATGACTCAATAGATAAGTATTCAAATGTGTTTGTGTCTCTTAGGACTCAAAACCCACAATTGTATTATTATCTTAGTACGAGGTTTGATGTGTATCCTCACAGAGATAAAGAAATTACAAAAGAAATAGCCGATGTAGGGGATTATATTAATCAAATGTTTTCACCAACTAAAACCTATGAGTCTGATAGCTTGATTGTTAGAAATGTTTTTCCAAAAGGAATAATTGTTGGATCTCACCACCCTAGCCGTGATGAAGAAATAAATAATTATGTACAAGGATTACTTAATATAGAAGAGGGCGATAGTTTTATTATGATAATCCCATTTTCTAATGACGAAAATAATACACAGCAGGATGTTTTTGATCTGTTACGTTATGCATAATGCTTAATTAATTATAATTTAGGGGTGAAATAGTGGAAAGCGCAAGAGACTTAGAAAGAAAATATAATAAAAGCATATCAGTAGATAGTAATGCTGTATTTAAACCAGATATTTATACTGTTTATGATACAAATAATAAGTTAAATAAATCTATATTAAATGAGTTAAATGATCTTAAGAATCAGCCTGGGATCGTAATAATTGATGCATTTGATAAATTGTTGCTTGAATTGTTCTTATCAATACACCCTGAATATAAGTCAGATGAAACTAATTTTTACAAATATTATAAGAAATTTGAAGATGAGTACATAAACGGGCTTGATAAAGGCTTAGTTGGTTCCTGGGTATATTATCCAAATCATAAAAAATTAATCCATATTCTAGATGAGAATAATTATTATAAAGTTCGTACTTCTAGAAATATTGGCCTATTTACTGAAGATGAGCAAAATGTAGTTGGAGAGTTGTCTGTCGCTGTTGCAGGGTTAAGTGTAGGAGGGGTATCTGCACAAGTATTAGCTATGGAAGGTGTCAAAAAATTCTATCTAACAGATTTTGATGAGTTAGCATGTTCAAACTTAAATCGTTTGCCTTCTAGCATAATGGAACTCGGTGAAAATAAAACTGACATTGTTGCTAGTAAAATATGGGGGCTTGATCCCTATTCAAATATTCAAACAAATATTAATGGATTTTCAAGCGAGACAGCTGATGAATTATTTACTGCAAATGGTGGTGTCGATGTAGTAATAGATGCTATGGACAGTATGGAAGCAAAAATTCTTATTCGTGAACAAGCACGAAAATATAAAAAACCTATAGTATGGATGATTGATATGGGTGACGGTGTTGTCCAAATTGGAGTTGAAAGATACGACCTTGATCAGAGTTATAAAATGTTTCATGGTCACCTCGAAAAGATGGAACAAAAATTAGCAAGAAAATTATCTTATGTAGAAAGTTGTTTTAGTATCTTTCATCATGACCATTTACCATTTCGCATGGCTGAATCATTTATGGCAGCTTGTGAAGGACGTGGCGCAGGTATTTCTCAGCTATCAAATACCGTATCTATCGCGGCAGGTGTAATAGCTAAAATTGTAAGAAAAGTATATTTAGGAGACGACGTTAACAATGAGTTTTTTATTAATATTGATAAATATGCAGATAAAGACTTTATGAATAAGAGAGAGAAAGATAAAAATAAAACTTATCAGTTTATGAGAAATCTTGGCCTTAAAGATTGATTACACAGAGATGAAATTAGTATGATTGAAAAACTTGATAAAAATAACCTTAATGGGCTTCTATCACTTTGGAAGGAGTATCAATGTTTCTATAAAGTTCAGGATATAGATGACGAGAAAAACAGGGAGCATGTAACACACATCCTTAATAATTCTAAGGCTGGTGAAATATTTGTGTATACAATAGATAATCAAGAGGTGGGCTTCGCTACATTATACTACACATTTGCTAGTACTATTTCTTCAAAAATTGCAATCTTGAATGATATATATGTAACTGAAGAATGTCGAGGGAAAGGAATAGGTAAAAAATTACTTGATTATGTTATATGTCATTGTAAAGAGTCAGATGTTGAATCATTAAGATGGATGACTCAAGAATCAAATACAAGTGCTCAATTACTATATAAAAATTATGTTAAACCATCTTCATGGTTATCTTATGTAGTTAAGGTGTAAATATGAAAGATACTAATATAGAAGTTCTTAAAAAAATGGACTGGAATACTTTGGTTCACGAATATGATCTTGATGGTAAACGTCTTCTACCCTGGGAAGGAGTTAATATGCCGTTCGGTGGGGCTTGGTGTGTTATCCGTAAGGGTACAGACAGTTTTAAACATAACCATGAGGAAAATGAAATATTTATCTGTATTTCAGGAAAAGCTACGATTGTAATTGATGGTAATAAATATGACATGACAAAAGGGGATATGATTACAATTCCTTGTAATTCATCTCATTACGTAAACAATCCATTTGAAGAGGATTTTCATATGTACAGTATTTGGTGGGATAAAGAATCAACAACTTCATATCTTAAGATGATCACTAGCGATGAATAAATATATTGTTACATTTGCACCTCCTACACCAAATGGAGATTTACATGTAGGTCATTTGTCTGGTCCATATCTAGCAGCTGATGTATATACAAGATCACGTCGTCTAATGGGAGATGATGTATTGTTTGTTAGTTATTCAGACGATTATCAAAGTTATTTACTAAAGAAATCGGTAGAGACTGGCAGTACACCTGATGCTGTTTGCAAAAAATATTATAAAAAAATCGTAAAATCATTAGAGAGCGTGAATATAAATACAGATTCTTTTATTTCTACGATAAATAATCAGTATTTTAAAGATGCGGTTAAATTATTCTATTCGTCAGCAGTTGATAATGACATGATTGATATTGGTGAATTTCCAGTAGGTTATTGTAGTAGATGTAATGTTTATGGTTATGAGTCGTTTGGTAGAGCAGAGTGTAATTTTTGTGGAAGTTCGTCTGATCTAAGTCAGTGCGAAAATTGTGCTTATCCACCAGATATTGAACAGGTAAAAGAAATCAAATGTAGTCTTTGTAAGAATGATATGGTGATGGTTAAAGGTCATCAAGAATATATAAAAATAGATCAATGTTATGAATACATAACTGAATTGATGGCTTTTAATAAAACCAGAAAAGCCTTAAGTGAGTTTGTTAGAAAAATTACGAATTCTACAATAAAAAAATGGCCAATATCACGTGATAATGAATATGGCGTTGATGGTATTACAATGCCTGAGAATCGACGAATACATACATGGTTTAGTGGGATTGCTGGGTATTATGCTTCGTCGTTAGCGCTAGATACAAGTGTTGGTAAAAATACAGCTACAAATTATTGGAAAGATAAGAATACTACAATAGCTTGTTTTGTTGGTTATGATTGTGCATTCAGTCATGCAATTGTTTATCCTTCATTGTTAAAAAACATAGATATGTTTACAAATAAAATTAAGATATTTACTAATTATTTTCTTAAACTTAATGGTGAAGATTTTTCTACTAGTCGTGGTCACGCGATATGGTTATCCGATATTGTTAAGGAGGTTGATCCAGACTTCTTAAGATTGTATGTGGCTGCGTATTCCCCAGAAGAAGAGTGTGATAATTTTGAAACACTTGATCTTTATAGATTTTTAAATGTTAAAATATACCCAGTATTAGATAGCCTTATTTCAGGTGTAAAGATAAATAATGTAGGTCACGTAGATTCAAATTCTGTTGATATATTAGTAAAAGATATCGTCGATAGATATAAAGATAAGTGGCTTTTCGCCATTGGGCCTTCTACATTTTCTATGAAAAATATAGCATTAATAATTATAGATGTTATAAAAGAATCTAACTCAGATAATAATTTTAATCAAAATGACTTAGCATTTTTACTTATATTTATAGCCTATATTTCTCTGCCTGTTATGCCAGTGTTCAGTAAAAAAATACTTTTAAGTTTCAATGTTGATGAAAAAGAACTATTAAATATATTTACTAATAAAAATATAGATTTTAAATTTATTATAGATCATAAAAAACTTCCTAAATGTACATATATCAAGAAATCATACTTAGATAATATATGTAATATCACAGATTCTGTGTTGGCATAAATATGAAAAATAACATAGATATTGCTATTGTTGGTGGTGGTGTAATTGGTAGTTCAATTGCTTATAATTTATGCGGATCTTCTAGTAAAATAAGTTTATTTGAAAAATCCAGTGTAGGAGATTCAGGTGCAACAGCTTCATCAGGAGGGTTGTTACGTGTGTTTGATCCTGATCCTCTGCTATCTAGATTGGCGCATAGAAGTATGGAGTACTATCTTGATTGGAGTAAGAAAAAATTACCAGGTGATTCAGGTGTCACAACTAATGGGATGTTATACCTTGCTAGTAATAATTATCATAAAACTATAGATTTCTGTAAGTCTATTAGTGCTGATTATCCAATTGATATTATAGATAAGATAGATGTTAAAAAGAAATTTCCCTATATAAAAACTGATAATTACAAGTATGCTATCTACGAGAATAATGGTGGATATGGTGATGTAAAACAAACTGCAAAAAGCTATATAAATGGCGCTATAGGTCTAGGTTTAGATTTACATGAAAACTGTTTTATAAAGAATATAATTGAATTGAATAATGGTTGGAGATTGTTTACAGATAATGGTGTTTACGATGCTAATTACCTGGTTATCGCAGGTGGTGCTTATTCTAATAAATTGATTAACGACCTTGCATACAATACACGTACCATAGCTATTCCATATTTTAGTAAAAAAGGAAACACATTTGATATTTCGATTATTAATGAAGGTGATAAAACATTTTCACGGCCATTTAGCGATTCATCATTTTTATGTGGGAGTCAGGAATTTGATTGGATAGATAATCCTGATATGAAAATTGATTTAGAAGATAGGCATGTTAAAGATGCCAGTTTAAGAGCTGTTAAGATGTTTGGCCCAGATATTGTCTGGCGTGGTGGAAAGCTTGGTTTTGATGCGTATACGGATACCTTTAGACCACTGTTTGGTCCATATAGAGATAATGTTTTTGTTGCAACAGGTTTTTCTGGGCGTGGTTATAAGTTAACTCCATATGTTTCATATCTTGCATCGGAATTTATATTAAATAATTATATCGATCAGGATTTCATTGAATTATACAGCTATATTGGTTCAGGAGACTGAAGTGAAAAAGAAATCATTTAAAATCGGTTTATGCTCTAATCTTTGCATAAATGGCTCCATACATACATCTACATTTATAGACTCAAGTTCACTTGCTATAAATATGTTAAATACAACATTCAACTGTATTGAATACCATTTCTTTAATGATTCTGCAAGTGCAGCTGGTGGTGTTTTAGCGGCACATAATATTATTAAAAAAGATATAAACTGTGTGGTTGGTCATTATTCAAGTGCATCAGCTCAGGTTGCTGCGCCAATATATGAAGAAAATAATATCCCATTGATTCTACCGGCTGCTACATCAATCAATATAACGACACAAAATAATAATACATATCGTGTGTGCGGAAACGATGAGGAATTGAGCAAATGCCTTATTGAACATATTTACTCAAAAACATCTATAAGAAAGTTACACCTGGTAAATGATGATTCATATCATGGTATTTCACTAACTAATTCAATTAGGTGTGCGCTTAATAATATCAAAGCTTTATCTATCTGTGATTTCGAGGTTTTCTGTGATGCAGTTATCTTTATTGGGACGTACTCAGATAGTATTGAGTTTGTAAAAAATAAAAGAAAAGAAGGTTTCGATAAAGAAATATACTTAACAGATGATGCGTTACATTCACAGTTAATACACGATTTGAAGGGTTACGAGAAGGATGTTTATGTTTTTGGATTTTCTCCGTCTAACTGGAATGTATATGCTGAAAATGTAAATTCCGAATGCCAAGTGCATTATAATAAATATCCTGGTACCTATTTTCTAGAAACATATACTGCTATTCAAATCGCACTTTCATTATCTAAATATGACTCTAATAACTACAATGATATTTTAAATACACATAACTGGCAAACAGCTATTGGTAATATTCAATTTATATCAGGCGAATCTAATTATTATGATTACGCATTATGGAGTTTAGAGCCAAATAAACTTAGTGCAAAAATTAGATATTCAAACTATAAAGAGGAACAATATAATGAGTGCTATTACTGAATTTGATAAAACACTAACAGATGAAATACAAGAATTATTAAGCGTTTATAATGATACGCTACCATCGGATGTAATGTCTGTTATCAATAAAGCCACTAAAGACCTTATTAAGTCAGGCGTTGGGGATAGATGTCTTAAAGAGGGCGATTATATTCCGGAATTTTCATTGCCTGACGCATATGGAAATTTTGTAAGCTCTAAATCTTTGTTAAATAAAGGACCATTGGTGCTGTCATTTTATAGAGGTAGTTGGTGCACATTTTGTAATTTAGAATTATCTGCATTACAACAAAGACTTTCAGATATTCATGAGCTTGGCGCCGAACTAGTTGCGATTACACCTGAAAAAGCTGATAGATCGTTAGTATTACTTGAGAAAAACAATATTAAATACCCAATTTTAAGTGATTCTGGGAATAAAGTTTCAAAAGAATTTAAGTTGACATTTCCAGTAGCAAATGAACTACGTTCTATTTATGAAGATGTATTCAATCTTGATATACCTGAATCTAATGGTGACGATTCATATGAGTTACCTGTAACGGCAACTTACGTTGTTGGTGTTGACGGTCAAATTATTCATGCTCAAACAAGTGCAGATCTTACTTATAGAATGGAACCTGCAGAGATAATTGATGTTCTTCAGATGCATATGGTGACAATATGAAGCGAAGTAATATATTAATTATATTCGCTCATCCAAATAAAAAATCGTTTAATAAATCGTTAGTAGACGTTGCATGTGATGTTTTAAAAGATAAAGGGAATCATGTTGACGTCATAGATTTGTACAGAGATGGGTTTAAAGTATTTAGTGGTCCTGAAGATTTTAAAACATGTCTTGATGCGGATAATTTCAAGTATAAAAATGAACAATTTAACGCCTTAGAGAATGATTTATTTGTAGATAATATTAAATATTCTCAAGATAAATTAAAATCAGCTGATTTTGTTATATTTCAATTTCCTTTATGGTGGTTTGGTATGCCATCTATTATGAAGGCATGGGTAGAGCGTGTCTTCTCTTATGGATATGCTTATAACGGGCGTAAGAATATCTGGTTTAGTAATGGTGTTTTTAAGGGTAAAAAAATAATGCTAAGTATTACTACTAGTGGCCCTGAACATATATATAAGTCGAATGGAATAAACGGAGATATAGACCAGATATTATGGCCGATTCATAATGGAATATTTAACTTTACAGGTTTTACAGTTTTAAAGCCGTATATTTCATGGGGTGTCGATATCGTTGACGCTGTGCAAAGACTTGAATATTTGCAGAATTATAAGGAAATTTTAGAAGATTATGATGATATCGAAAATGTATGTTTCGAACCATTAGAAAATTACAATAAAAATTACATGCTTAAAGATAAAAAGACTAATGTAATCAACTTATAGTGAAAGTGAGCTTACACATGAAAACTGAAGAACTTGATTTAAGAACAGCAACATGTCCTGGGCCGTTAGTTGAAACAGCGCTTAAACTAAAACGTATGGAGGTTGGTGGTGTATTAAGGGTGTTATTAAGTACAAGTTTAAATTCTGATCTTGAAGATTTTATTAAAAGAAAAGGATATCAGCTGCTATTAAAAGAGAATGAAAATCAATATATTGTTTTTGTTATAAAAAAAACTCTCATATAACTAATATTAACTACATATTTAGAGTCTGTTATTTTTTGTAGAAACTTTTAATTATACTAATTTTGTAAATGTATTTAACTATCTAGATGGAATTAACTCATGATGTACATAATATCAATGAATCTTGTAAAGTGGCGATGGTTGCTTATGCTGTTTTCTCTTGTTGTTGTTGGATTACTAATGTTCGGTGCTCGCTATATTAGTTTTGCAACAGACTATGAAGTTTGGTTCTCAAAAGATAATCCAGAATTTTTAGACTTCCTTACTATTCAGGACACATATGAGAAATCTGATAATGTCGTGTTTCTTATAACACCAAAGAGTGGGAATGTTTTTACACGTAAAACATTAGAAAGTATAGAGTGGTTAACTGAAAAAGCATGGAGCATACCATATTCTACACGTGTCAACTCGCTTAGTAATTTTCAACATACTTATGCTAATGGCGACGACGTGGTGGTAAAGGATTTATATAGTCATGCTACTGAGTTAACAGATGAAGAATTATTAACGTTAAAAAATATTTCACTTTCAGAGCCATTGCTTCTTAACAAGGTCATTTCTGAAAAGGCATTAGTCACTGCTGTTAATGTAACCATAAATCTACCTAATAACTCAGCTGATGGTAGCCCTGCTGTTACTGCTTATTCGCGTGATTTAATCAAGCAATTAAAAAAACTAAACCCAGATATTGAAATGAATTTAACTGGTCTGGTTATTATGGATAATGCTTTTCTAGAAGCCTCTATGCAAGACATGAGTACTCTAACATTAATTATGTTTTTAATAATTTTATTTGGTTTGATCATACTTTTACGTAGTTTTACAGGCGCATTTAGTATTCTAGTTGTCATAATCTTATCTATTATTGCTACTATGGGATTTTCGGGTTGGATTGGAGTAAAATTAACGCCAGTTTCAGCTGGTTCACCTACAATAGTAATGACTATTGTAGTAGCTAATGCTGTACATATTCTAGTGACTATGTTTAGTTGTATGCGTAATGGCCTGCATAAACGTGAAGCTATAACAGAAAGCCTACGTGTTAATTTGCAACCTATAATGCTTGCAACTTTGACAACAGTTATTGGTTTTCTTTCTATGCATTTCTCAGATGTACCGCCATTTCACGATCTTGGTAATATGGTCGCTGTTGGTGTAATTATCTCATTCATTTTATCTATGGCTTTTTTACCGTGGCTGCTAATGTTGTTGCCCGTGAAGGTTGCTTTAAGTGATTCTAATAGTAGCTACATGAATAAGTACAGTGAATATATTATAAGAAACAACAAGAAAATGTTATGGTCATTTACTGCTGTAACACTCCTGTTTTTAGCGTTTATTCCGTTTAATGTTATAAATGATAATTCCTGGGAATATTTTGATAAGACAACCGATTTTCGTATAGATACTGACTATGCTTCGCAGTATTTAACTGGTCCATATTATTTAGAATATTCACTTAGTTCAAATAAGATAGGTGGAATAAATGAGCCTGAATATCTTGAGAAGCTAGATGATTTTCGTAACTGGTTAAGTGTACAGCCTGAAGTAGTACACGTTGATTCAATTACTGATATTTTAAAAAGACTTAATAAAAATCTTCATTCAGATGATTCTAAATGGTATCGTTTACCTGAAAGTAAGGAGCTAGCTGCACAATACTTACTACTTTATGAAATGTCCTTACCATACGGTTTGGATGTTAATAATCAGATTAATGTAGATAAGTCAGCAACCCGAGTAGTTACATCATTGCATACTGTTTCGAATAATGAAATGATAAGTTTTTATCAGCGTACTGCAGACTGGCTAAAAAACAATGCAAGTAGCATCAAGTTTAATGCAAGCAGTCCGCAATACATGTTTTCTCATATTACTTTAAGGACTGTTTACCAAATGATTGGGGGAGTTACTTTTGCTCTGATTTTAATATCTACTTTAATAATAATCTCACTCCGGTCATTTAAAATCGGATTGATAAGTTTGATCCCTAACTTGTTTCCACCAGCTATTGCTCTTGGTATATGGGGGTTGCTAATTGGTGAAATTGGTTTCGGACTAGCACTTGGGCTTGGGATGACAATAGGTATTATTGTTGATGACACTGTACATTTTTTAAGCAAGTATTTGCGAGCACGACGTGAGAAATATCTTAATGCTGAAGATGCGATTCGATATGCAATGTCTAATGTAGGCACAGCATTAATTATTACAACAGTTGTTTTAACTGTTGGTTTCTCTGTATTGACATTTTCGACATTTAAGATGAATTTTGATCTAGGATTCATTACAGCAATAACAATAGTAGTCGCTCTTATAGTTGATTTTGTATTGTTGCCTTCATTGCTTTTGAGATTTGATACATATGATTATTCTCAGTCAGATGAGCCTATTAGTACAGATGCTATTTTAATGACAAACAACTAATTAAACAGTGGAAAAAATATGAATAGAATACTTATAACATTTATCATCTGCACAAGTTATTTTGATGTGGTTTATGCACAAACTGATGCCGAAAAAGGATTTGAAATTGCCAAACAAGTTGATATTCATGATAAGGGCTGGGGCGATTCTACCGTAAATATGAAGATGATCCTTCGTAACAAGCATGGTGAAGAAAGTACTCGTAAAATACGTATAAAAGTTCTTGAAGTTGATCATGATGGTGATAAAGGTCTGATAGTATTTGATACACCAAAAGACGTAAAAGGTACGGCTTTTTTATCATTTTCACATGTAAATAAACCTGATGAACAATGGTTATATTTAACTGCATTAAAGCGGGTAAAACGTCTATCTTCATCAAATAAATCAGGACCATTTATGGGTAGTCAATTTGCCTATGAAGATTTGGCTTCTTTTGAAGTTGATAAGTATGAATATAAATATCTGAATGATGATGTAATAGATGGTGAAGATGCATATGTTATAGAAAATGTCCCTAAATATAAATACTCTGGTTATTTCCGACAGGTCACATGGATTCATAAGGAAAGATATACACCGTTAAAGGTTGACTTCTATGACCGTAAAAACGAGTTGCTCAAAACATTAATATTCAATGATTATAAACAATATCTTGATAAGTACTGGAGATCCAGTAAACAAGTTATGAAGAATATACAAAATGGAAAAATGACTATACTAACGATGAATGATTATAAATTCCGAAACGGGTTTTCTAGTCAGGATTTTGATAGGAATAGCTTAAAACGTATAAGGTGACCGACCAGGATGTTATTTTCATTGTAAATGTTATATGGATGCTACTCATTAAACTTATAACGTACTATGTCTGTATTTATAAGCAAAGGTCGATTTGAGGGCTTCTATTTTGTACATGTCAGCAATAAATTACAACTATTTAACCGTGTAGGTGTTTTTTTTCAATAAGTTGTGTCGATGATGTAATTTTTGTTAAAGTATTATAATAGTGTAAATCTCGCGGGCTTATTTTATATATGTATACACCTGGTAGATATAATGTCGGAATCCAGGTTGTACAATTCGTTAAGTACAAATTAATGATGAATTATTTAATGTTATGTCAGAGTTATTAATTCACTTCAGTAGGGTTTACTGACCAGTCATAATCAGTAGAAAAACGATCAGCTAGAAAATCAATAAACATGCGAACTTTTGGTGGTATGAAACGTTGCTAGGGATGCACTGTATAAAGTGATGACGTTACCGGATATGGTGTATAGGCTGGCAGTAACTCAATTAAATCACCCTGTGTGATTGCGGGACCTAGAATCCACTCGGGTGAGAGGATAATACCCTCGCCATGTCGTGCAGCAGCTGACCTGGTTGCTGCCTACGAAAATCTGGGTGCTCCCTCAAATGCAGCCTATGTCGGCGGTGATATATCAAACAGACAAACCGATAGGGCGCTGGTTGATTAGGATGTTCAGAAGTTTGGTGGTGTAGACATTCTAGTGAACAATGCCGGTATATTTCAGCCTAAACCCTTCCTTGAAACCGAAGAAGCTGATCTTGACAGGTTTTTTCCATCAACTTTAAAGACGCCTATTTTGCCTCGCAAGCCGCCGTTCCTGAGATGAAAAACGTGGAGGTGGTAGCATTGTGAATATCGGCACCAGCTTGTTGGAGCATGCCATTGCTGGGTTACCTGTCTCTGTATCAATGGCAAGTAAAGCTGCTCTACACAGCTTAACTGAGTAACTGGCATCAGAATTTGGCGAAGATAATATCCGTGTCTCAACCATTGCGACAGGCATTATTGAAACACCTTTGCATGCAAAACACGGTATAAACGATGCTAACTGCCTTTCTGGTTTGCATCTTCTAAACAGAATCAGAGCAACAGAAGACATAGCGGATGCTGTTGATATGCTGGTAAACAATAATTTTATTACCGGCACCACCTTACGGACTTATGCGGACATCAATCTTATAAACGGATAAAAATATCTATGAACAATATTACAGCCAATGTCGATGTTGAAAAAATTGAACAAGCAATCGATATGTTAAGCGCAAACGTTAAAGCAGAGGGCATTGAGTCTTTTATTTCAATACTGCAAGCTATAAAGCAGGCGCCTGAAAACGAATCGTTAGTACTACAGCTTTATGATGCATTTCAGAGTCTTGGCATAACTCAAGGTGCGGTTTTAACTTATGCTCCTTCTATTTATGATTTGATAGTTGTTGATCCCTTTAATGAAATAAAACCGGGCTCAGAGTGATTACAGTGATTAGAAACAGGTGAAAATTATTAGCAGCTATTTGGTGCTTATATAATTAAAGGCGTGGTGATAACGGATGATCATTAGCGTTCTGGCTTGTCACCGACTCGTATAATTTAATTTAGCCTAATACAATTAGCCGCATAATTCATCAGGTTCTACAACGAGTTTGACTACTATTAAGCCCCCAGGTTTTATGGCTGAGCAGAATGCCACTCAAATTTAATGCTTAATCAGAAATGAATCTACCCCTGAACACGCCTGTTTATCTGACAAGGCTGTAGAAAAGTCTGTAGCCTCAACGCTTAAAAAAGCCAACATTATCATTATTAGCAACGACCATTTTTTCCAGTTCAGCATCATCTCTGGTTCGGTCTTTACTAGACGTGCTCACACGCAAGGCAGGTCTTTTTTTCTCTATTGCATAGGCTGCTGCTACAATTCCAAATCCATTTACCATATGTTTATAATGAGCGCGAATCGCTATACCAGCATTTCGACATATTGGGTTTTCATGAAGCGCGAGATTTTCAGCTTCTATCTGAGCAGTATCGGCGAGTCGCAGAACCCAGGCCTGGGGCGTACCTGAATAATATTGTTTAACGTGCCCCAGCTCGTGGTGAAGCACAATCCAGGGTGGCATTTCAGATTTTGTGTAGCGAACTACGGGAAGCTGTACGGGAGGAAACCTGCCATTTGCATATTTGTAATAGTAATCACCAGCAACCAGGCTATTGACCTGCTTTGTTGTAACCGTTCCATCATCCATCATTCTTATACCACTTACGTCACCATAATAAGTGAATGAATAGTCTGGGCACCAGAATACGGTTGGGCGTTCAATAACATTCGATCTTGTGTGTTTGAAGTATTCGGCTCTTGCGCGGGTTGTTTCTTCGCTGATTGGGTCCTGTTCAACCATCATTTGCCCATAGGTTGAGCCATTAGGTAAAACCACAATATCGAATTCGTGGTCAGGCGATTCAAGGTGTTGTAAAACCAGTTTACCGTTTTCGGTTACCTTAATGCGCCCTAAAGCTATTTCATATTTTAATTTGTCACCGTAAACATTAACTACACTCATATCGTTATCCTTATGTCAGTACTTAAATGCTGTTAAAAACCTGTTATTGAGTATCAGGAATCATTACCACAGTTCATACTTTAATTATTCCCTTAGCGAGTACTCAGGGAGGGCTCTGTGCAGGCTCATTAATAATTTTTTAAAATTAATTCACTTTAATGATATAGCAGCTAACATTACAGCAAAACGTAAGGCTTATGAAGTCTGTTTGAGGTGATTTTTTGTACGAGTTTACATGATGGTAATATGTAATGTGTACGATATTTAATAAGTGATTAATAATGTAGTTATGAACTCCAGTGTTAGGGTTTTAGAGATCACTCGGGTGGCTTCAGGCGAGGGCCAGCTGTTGTTATATTTATTCCGTTATGTCTGCGAAGGCAGGTATCAAGCGACTTAATTTTTCAATATTGGGGGCAGAATGGCCCCAAATACACATAATACCAGTGCAGTATGGTCGGTTATCTTCAAATGATTTGCCCTTAATGTTTATAGAAGAGGAGGTTTTGTAAGCCTGGTTTTTAGCTGATTCTCAATGCCCCTGATATCGATTAGTGAATTTAGCGATGCGACCTTGCCATTTTTCACATCCCATAAAGACACAGCCGGAAAGGCGATAATATTATCAGTGGCAGGAATTCCGTAAAATGGCTCTTTTATTGTGCCGCTAAAACTAATGTGAGTCATTACTCGGTTTCCTTCACACATAGTTTCTTCAATATCCAGCATGATGTCTGGCATTGAAGTTCTGAAAGTAACAATATAATCAAAATATTCTTTTAAAGATAATATTTTGTCAGTGAATGTGGTTTGGTAGTAGAAGTTTTCTGTTGATATGGCTTCTAATTCCTTCAGTTTACCTTTGCGCCAGGATAGATCTAAAAAATTTTCAACTACAGTTTTATTATCATTTTTCATGAAGCCTGTTACCCTGGAAATTAATCGTTTATTGGTTGTAAATATGCAATAAGCTTTGCCGGTTTATTTGTGCTAGCTCGATCATTTGTTTAGTTGTTTCGTGCACTATAAAAATATTGTGGCATAGATGCAGTGCAAGTCCCATCTATTTTTATTATATTGTGTTCATTAATAACGGCCAGTGACACAGGCCGTTATTAGTTTCCTGTTGTAGATTTACTTAAGTACCAGTTCTACACGGCGGTTTTTGCTGCGTCCCAGGCTAGAGCGATTTGATGCCACTGGCTTATCGGGGCCATAACCTGTGGCAGTCAGGTTGCCTGAAGCTGCGCCCCTGGCAATTAAATATTTGCGAACGCTCTGCGCGCGAGCTTTAGACAGGGCTACATTATCGTTGAGGTGTCATACCAATAACCAATGCTTTAGAAGAATGATTGTAATAGGTGCCCTGGTAAGATTGAGAGGTTGATATTCTGGGAAAAAGGGGTTTATACTTCACTGAGTTTTATATTTATCAGGCATAATTCATAATTATTAAATAAATAGAGGCCGTATGAAAAATATACTTATCACTTGTCTGTTATGTCTGGGTTTTAGCTTAAATGTTCAAGCTGAGAAAATGTTTGAACTGTCTGACCAATGTAAGGAAGATGTCATGAACATGGTCACCTGTAAGGTGGCAGAAGATGTCTCTGCAGATGACGCCATAGCCTCGATGAAACTGCGCGCGAATTTGCTTAATTTCAAATTGGTCGGGCATATGCCGTTGTCTGAGCAGGTGGCTGCAATGGGCGGAAAATCTGACCGCATGGAGATATTTCAGTTCTGTGATGCGATGATTGCGGCGCAGATGGTTAAGCACAGTATGCCATTTGCCGGTTACCTGCCATGCCGTATTTCTCTGGTGGTTGATGCTAAAAACCAGGTGTGGCTCATTACTTTGAACATGGATAAAACCATGAGCGACGCTAGCCTGCCGAAAGAACTGCAGAGTCTGGGTATGAAGGTCCGTAACAATATTTATTCCATCATCACAGCTGGCACAGAAGGCGACCTGTAAGCTGAATATTGGCGACATTCACAACTAAAGTGAACAGCTAATCGCGCCGGAATCTCCGGCACAGTTATTGGCACAATCAAAAACACTGGCATTGTGGGTAAGCCAAAAACAGACCACAAGTAAGGTTAGCAAGCTGACCTCGCAGATGCATCTTAGCATTATAAATGCATACGATATTGTAGTGGTACCACGTAAATTATCTGATCAGGTAAAACCAGGCTTTTATATGTGGAACAGTGTGCTTCCTGCTGAGCATAAAACAGATACAGGGGCTGTCACCAGATTGCTCGTTTAATCGCTAATCTGCGGCAATTTAGAAATAAATAATGCCGCTGCTAGTGACATAAGCGCGAGAATAAAAATTGTTGCTGGCGCTCCCAGCCATTCACTAACCAGACCTGTCAGGCCTCCAGCCATCATCATAATGCTTTACCAATTAACAGGGCGCAGATGGTAACAAAAAAATAGCAATTAACAAAACACCCATTATTGAAAGCGAAAATTTTAGTTAACCTGATATTCGGGTGTTTAATTTTTATATTAAAATGTCATGTCCTAATTACCAGCGTCATACCTGCGACAAAATCTTCGGGAATAATTTTGAACATGCGAAGCATGCCCTGAAAGGCAAAGGCCAGTACGGCTGAAGTAAGGCGGGTATCGAGTGTCTTTGACTTTTCTCACAGATAGGGGCAGGGTTAAGCCCTTTGCACTAAGCTGAATCAAGGGCTGAGCGTATCTGCTTTAATAAAGTTTGAGAGTTGTATGGTTTAAGCAAAATGTTTTTCTGTAAATTTTTATTTAATACCATATCTGTACTATTACCAGTAAAACCGCTGGTCAGTTGAATTTTTGTTTCGGGATATTGTTTTCTAACCACTTCTATCAACTGATAACCATCCATGTCGGGCATGATGATATCTGTAAATATTAAATCGACAGCTTTATTTTCAAGTATATCCAATGCCTGCTTAGCTGTTTCTGCGCATAGGGTGCGGTAACCATTTTGTTTCAGTATCTCTGCATTTAACTCACGAAGTTCCGCTTCATCGTCAACTATGAGTATGGTTTCGCTGCCTTGCTCTTTTGTAACTGGTGGTTCCTGGTGGTTGTCTTCAGTAACACCATAGTGGCGAGGAAAATATAGAATAAACTGGCTGCCTTTAGCGATTTCTGACTCAACCTCTATCTCACCTTTATTGCGTTCCATGAAGCCATGAACCTGACTTAGTCCCAAGCCGGTGCCTTTTTCTCCTTTGGTTGAATAAAACGGGTCAAATATTTTTTCTATTGTTGATGAGTCCATGCCGCAACCATTATCAATAAAACTTAGGCTAATATAATCACCTGAAGAACAGTTTGTTCTACGAGAGTCATTATGATTGATGTGTTCGTTGTGGGTTCTTATCGTTAACTTTCCGTTGCCCGTAGTGGCATGCATGGAATTGATACATAAATTAATAATTGCATCTTCAAGGTCACTCTTATCTGCCCAGACAGGCCATAAATCATCATCAAGCTCTAACTTTAGGTCGATTCGTGCAGTAA
>Ga0316204_10004476_pt1 | contig 24974 bp, 18 predicted proteins | sample 6monrhotite_MG_2_FD_205661 | JGI IMG/M metagenome (GOLD analysis project Ga0316204, IMG submission 205661) | Microbial mat bacterial communities from mineral coupon in-situ incubated in ocean water Damariscotta River, Maine, United States -... | ecosystem: Environmental > Aquatic > Marine >... | reverse complement strand
GCCTTCTGATCAGGAATCCGGGGCAGGTGATTTCTCTTCCGGACTGGCTTTCGGCGGGGCAACTGGTGCTGAGGTGACGTCACTTGATCTTGAATTGGATCCCTATCAGACATTGAACATCAGTGCTGGGGTCGTCATGGAAAATTGGGAAGTCGTGGCTTATGTCAATAATGTCACTGATGAGAATGCCAACCTGTCCTTTGACCGCGAGCGCGGTGGGCGGGCACGTCTTGGCTTCCGGACAAATCAACCCCGGACGTTCGGTCTGACCGTTCGCTCATTCTTCTAAATATTACACTCATCTACCGGGAGGTGCTGTTTAGCGTCTCCCGGTTTTTTTTAACCCATGTGCCCACTGATCGATTTTGAGAAATAAATTCTGGTTTTCGTCGCTGATTTCCCGCTCAAAATGTTCGTCAAAATCCTTGCCCTCGGCAACCAGTTGATCAACACGGGTTGAAAATTCCTTAATTTCGGCGATAAGCTTGTCATAATCTCTTTTGAAAAGATCGCCTTCTTCTGTCTCAAAAATGGGATGGTCGGAATGTTCTTCCAGATATTGTTCGCGCGTACGCAGGCCTTCGGCAAGTTTATGCATAAATGTGGTCATTATTCGCTCCTTTGAATGGTTGTTGATAAATATTTCTAACCGTAATGGCGCGCTCCTGCCTTGATATTGATCAAGTGGGCGGCATAAAACTTGGAAATTGCGGGTCGAAGCGGACTTATTCTACTTGCAGAAGCCGATACCCGGTGGTAATTTCCCCTCAAATAATCTATGTCGAAGAATATTTTCCTTTAAAATATGCAAAGCAGGAAAGACCGGAAAGAAATGTCTGTTGATATCAAGACCGTCGCGAAAATCACCGACTTGGCCCGTATTGCGGTCAAGGAGGATGAGCTTGCCCCCATGGTGGCTGAAATGAATAATATTCTTGATTGGATTGAGCAATTGTCCGAAGTCAATACCGATGGTGTTGCACCGATGACCAGTGCATCGCCGGTCGCTTTGCCATGGCGGGCGGATAAGGTGACGGATGGGGGCTACCGGGACGAAATTCTGGCTAATGCGCCCGATGCAGAGCATGGTTTTTTCACTGTACCAAAAGTAATTGAGTAGGGGATGGGGCGATGACGGATTTGACCAAATTGACCTTGGCGGACGCTCGTGATGGACTGACAAAGGGTGATTTTACCTCGCGCGAATTGACGCAGCAGCATTTGGCCGCCATGGAAAATGGCCGGGCGTTGAACAGTTATATCGTGGAAACCACCGATATTGCACTTGATATGGCGGCGGCGGCTGATCAGATGATCAGGGCTGGTAATGCCACAGGCATGACCGGTATTCCGGTCGCGGTGAAAGACCTGTTCTGTACCAAGGATGTTCATAGCTGTGCGGCCAGTCATATATTGGATGGTTTTAAACCGAAATATGAATCCACCGTCACCGCAAACCTGTGGCAGGACGGGGCGGTGATGCTGGGCAAGACCAACATGGATGAATTCGCCATGGGCTCCTCCAATGAAACAAGCTATTACGGCCCGGTGAAAAATCCTTGGCGCGCCAATAAAGATAATGGGACCCAGGCGACAAAAGATTATGTGCCGGGTGGCTCCTCTGGTGGCTCTGTGGCCGCGGTGGCCGGCCATATGGCTCTTGCAGCCACAGGGACAGACACGGGCGGTTCTATTCGCCAGCCGGCGTCATTCACCGGTCTTGTCGGTATGAAGCCCACCTATGGCCGTTGTTCGCGCTGGGGCATGATTGCGTTTGCCTCATCGCTGGATCAGGCCGGCCCGATCACGAAGACCGTCCGCGATGCGGCGATTATGATGGAAAGCATGGCAAGTTATGATGTCAAGGACAGTACCTCTGTTAACCGCAATGTGCCAAATTATGAACATGCGTTGACCGGGGATATTCGCGGCATGAAAATCGGTATTCCCAAAGAATACCGCATGGACGGGATGCCGGAGGAAATTGAAAAGCTCTGGCAGCAGGGCATTGCCTGGATGAAGGCGGCGGGAGCCGAGATCATTGACATCAGCTTGCCCCATACGAAATACGCCCTGCCGACATATTATATTGTCGCGCCGGCAGAGGCCTCGTCCAATCTTGCCCGTTATGACGGTGTGAAATATGGTCTTCGGGTTGAAGGAGATGGTCTTGACGGCATGTATAAAAACACCCGCGCTACGGGCTTTGGCGCGGAGGTCAAACGCCGCATCCTGATCGGGACATATGTGTTGTCTGCGGGATATTATGATGCTTACTACCTGAAAGCGCAGAAGATACGTACCTTGATCGCAGAGGATTTTACCAAGGCCTATGAGGCCGTGGATGTTATTCTGACACCAACGGCGCCCAGCGCGGCCTTTGCTCTGGGGGAAAAAACAGATGATCCCATTGCCATGTATCTGAATGATGTCTTTACGGTGCCTGCCAGCCTTGCAGGTCTTCCGGCCATATCAATTCCGGCCGGATTAAGCCGGGAGGCCATGCCGCTCGGTTTGCAGCTTATTGGCCGGGCCTTTGATGAGGAAACCATGTTGCGTGCGGGCCATGTTCTGGAACATGCGGCCGCTTTCACGGCAAAGCCAAAAGTCTGGTGGGGAGACAAATAATGGAAAAATTTGTCCCCAAATATATTCAGGGTGCAACCGGCGATTGGGAAGTGGTCATCGGGCTGGAAATCCATGCACAGGTCGCCTCTGAAGCCAAGCTTTTCTCTGGCTCATCGACCAAATTCGGAGCCGAACCAAATACGCAGGTAAGTTTTGTTTGCAGTGCCATGCCCGGCATGTTGCCGGTGATTAATGAAGAATGTATCCGTCAGGCGGTGCGAACCGGACTTGCCATGGGTTGTAAAATTCACTTGCGTTCTGTTTTTGACCGAAAGAATTATTTTTACGCTGATCTGCCGCAGGGCTATCAGATTTCTCAGTTCAAAGACCCGATTGTCGGTGAGGGGGAAATCGTGGTTGATTTGGAAGATGGTACCACCAAAACGATCGGTGTGGAACGCCTGCACCTGGAACAGGATGCCGGAAAATCCATGCATGACCAGCATCCGAGCCGAACCTATGTCGATTTGAACAGGTCAGGGGTTGCTTTGATGGAAATCGTCTCCAAACCGGATATGCGCAGTGCCGAGGAAGCCGGTGCCTATTTCCGGAAAATTCGCACATTGGTGCGTTATGCCGGTACGTGCGACGGCAATATGGATCAGGGGTCCATGCGGGCCGACGTCAATGTTTCTGTTCGTCGTCCGGGCGGCGAACTTGGTATTCGCAGTGAAACCAAAAATGTCAATTCTATCCGTTTTATGATGCAGGTGATCGATTTTGAAACCCGCCGCCAGATAGATATTCTGGAGGACGGCGGCGAGGTCGCTCAGGAGACCCGCCAGTTTGACCCGGCCAGCGGCACCACAAGCAGTTTGCGGTCCAAGGAAGAGGCGCATGATTACCGCTATTTTCCGGACCCTGATCTGTTGCCGCTTGCGTTCAGTCAGACGTTCGTTGATGATCTGGCCCATGGTCTGCCCGAATTGCCGGATGCCAAGAAAAACCGTTTGATTCGTGATCTTGGCGTATCTGACTATAACGCCAGTGTGCTGGTGGCGGAAAAAGACAATGCGGATTATTTTGAAGACTTGCTCGAAAGTCTGATCCGTATGAGCGGTAAGGACAAGAGAAGTCTTGCCACGCAGGCGGCCAACTGGGTGATTGTGGATTTGTTTGGGGCATTGAAGAAGGCGGGCAAGTCCATCAGGGATAGTCCGGTAACCACGCAGGCCGGGGCCGCATTGCTGGCTCTGCGGGTTGATGGGACAATTTCCGGACGCATTGCCAAGGATGTCTTTGAAATCATGTTGGAAACCGGTAAGACTCCTGAACAGATTGTCGAAGAAAAAGGCTTGAAACAGGTCTCGGACACTGGGGCTATTGAGGCCATGATTGATGAGGTTCTGGCCGATAATCAGGATAAGGTAGAACAATATCGTGGCGGTAAAGATAAGTTATTCGGGTTTTTCGTCGGGCAAGTGATGAAGAAAACGCAAGGTAAGGCCAATCCGCAAATGGTTAATCAACTGCTGAAACCGAAGCTTGAAAAGTAAAATTGTTTTTTGTTGTTTCTTATATTTGCCATAATTAACCTTATCATGTAATGTCCTTGCAGAAAGATGCGTACGGTATCTTTTTCAATACAACACGAATGGTAGGGGAAAACCTATGACAAAGAGTGAACTTAAGAAAATTTTTCTGGTAACGTCAGTATCTATCGTTGCGGCTTTTGGCCTTTCTGCTTGCGGTGAGGACAAGTCCGACGCACCAGCAGCAGTGGAAGAATCTGCAGATGATGCGGCTGCGGGCGCATCTTCGGCTGTGGATGATGCATCGTCCAAGGCCGGCGACGTGGTTGACGAAGTTAAAGAAAAAGCCGGTGAAATGGTGGATGAAGCGAAAGAAGAAGCTGATGCCGCGATTGATAAAGCCAAGCAGGACGCTATCGATGAGGCCAAAAAGAAGGCTGAAGAAGAATTGAAGAAGAAAATGCCTGAATAATCATCATATATAGTTAATAACTAAAAGCGGACCTTGTTAAGGTTCGCTTTTTTTTGTTGTAAAAAATAAATAAAAACAATTAGTTACAATATATTATCACCCGTTAACTTTATGTTTACTAAAAATGGGGCAACCTATTCATCAACAAGACTGAAAAAGCCGGATAAGGCGGCGGTTGAAAATAGGTAACGAGATATAGGAGTTAAGGTAATGGGACAGATTGATCATTCATATATAGCAGACCGCCTTAAGCAGGCTGAATGCGGGACGAAAGAAGCACTATATGATTTGGGGCTGCTTTATTCCATCGGTCAGGGTGTGGTTCAGGATTATATTGAGGCCCATAAATGGTTCAATCTGGCGGCCATTAGCGGTATGAAGAGTGCGCAGATCGACCGGGCTGAAATCGCAGAAGATATGTCAAACAGCGAAATTTCCACAGCGCAGCGCATGGCTCGCGAATGGCTGGCAACACATTAATTTCTGGTTTTTTATTATCCAGTTGCTGTGGGGGCATGCATCCGGGATGGCCAGTATTACCCTTAAAAGCTTTCTTTTCCCAAACAACAGTTGACGGGGGTTTTCCTTTCCACTAAAAACGGCGGCGGAGAGGTGGCTGAGTGGTCGAAAGCGCTCCCCTGCTAAGGGAGTATACCTTCACGGGTATCGAGGGTTCGAATCCCTTCCTCTCTACCATTTTTCTCGTTAAATCTGATATCTTATGCATCTGCAACAGAAGTCAAAACTGTAAAATATACTGACAAACTGTCGGATCTTTTTACAATTTTTAACAGCTGTGAAAACTCAAAAAAAATTATTTGTTTAATATCAATATGTTAATTTGATGGCATGGATATTGTCTATTTTGTTAGGACTGCGTAATGGGCGTTAGTTTTTAGTTTAATATATGAAATAGTAAGAAGGGATTTAAAAAAATGTCATTTAAAAAAGTTATTGCCGCTTTGGGCCTGATGCCGTTTATGTTGGCTTTTGCACCATCGGCTTTTGCCCTGGCGTTGCTGGGTGATGAACCGGGTGCCGTAAAGATTTATGATGCCGGCAATGGTCTGGAATGGGTTTGGGCCGCGCCTTGTGCCGGTGAATCACCGAGCTGCGGTGTTGTACAGTTGCATCATAATTTTCGTTTTGCCACCGATCTGGAATGGTTGGACAGTTTTACTGATCTGGCCGGGCTGATTACGGCTTTTGATGCGACAAATTATGATTCAGCGATTTGTGCGGCACCAGAGTTTAGCACAGTGCATAATCATTGTGATGCTGGTGATGTAATTGGTGGATGGATATGGCATGCGCCGGTTGGCATTGCGTTTGATACCAGTCGTGCAAATTCCGATTCTGCTGAGACATTTCTGGTCCGTGGACGGCATGATGTTTCTGAGCCTGCTGGCCTAGCGCTTTTGGGCCTGGGTCTTCTGGGATTGGGTATGGCCAGAAAACGTCGTCAATCCTAATAGCTAAACTAACTATTCCAAATTAACTATTTCCAAATTAACTATTAAAGGCGGCTCCTTAATATCAAGGGGCCGCCTTTTTTCATTTACGTCAGATACGTGAATTTACGTTCGTAATCGATGGTTTTGCCGTAGGGGAAAGCCTCATAAGTCCACAGCCGGATATTTTCAGCGGAAAAGACCACGTGATCCCCGGCATAAAGGTCAACTGCCGCTATATACTCTGGCTTTATCTTCCGGCGCAGCTGGATATGCAGAACATCAGGCTTGTCGCTGTCAATCCGAAACGCGCCGGTGATATTATCTGCAAAGCTGCTATCCTGATATAGCGCATCCTTGATTACTCCGATATGCAATCCGGGTTTCAAGCGATCTTTTTGCCGGCCTCTGATGCAGATCAGCGGCAGCCTTGGTAAGGCTGGCAGCGGCAGGCCTTCTTCCTGAAAGGCGGCGTTAATTTCATCGCTGCTAAGAATCCTTGCTTCATCACCGGTTTGATAACGATAGAGCGGTATCGGGTTATCCTTGTCCAAAATACTGACCAGCAGTTCGCCATAGCCCTGATTATCTGCATAGCGGGTCTCCAGATAGCTAGACAAGGGATTATAGCTGAATAACATGGGCAGCGGGTCATGGTGGCTGACACAGCCAAAGAGTTTTGCCGCGAGGGCAGGCTGCTGGCTGATGCTCCGGCGCAAGGCGATGGTCTCCAGGGTCTCAAAACATAAATTAAGGCCCAATTCAGCAACCCCCATTGATGAGCCAATGATACCGGTCGCAGGATCATCAGGATTAACGCTCATCTTCTCCCCGACATAATTCCGGTAGTTTTCGCCAAAAGTCTCTTCGCCGATGATGAAATGTTTGTGGATTTTACGCCAGTCAAGCTGCCAGTTATCAGATTCGTCAATCAGCAGCTTCAAAAATAACGGGTCACAGACAATGATCACCTGATCATAATGGGGCGAGAATTTTCTGATCAGGGCCAAGGCCATATCCTCACGTACGCTGACCTCGGCCAAAGTGACGCTATTGGACGGAAATCGCACGCCCATGGGCAGACAATTGACCAATAATGTTTTTTTCTGATCTATATGAAAGGCACTTTGCAAGGCCAGGTCAAGTAAGTCCGGGGTGGTTTTGCCCTGTTGCCATGTACTCAGGCCAAAAGCAAAATTTCCACTATGGCCGGAACTGGTTATAACGCTCTTTAAATTGTCCAATATCCCAGGGCGGCACAGGTCTTCCAGCGGATATTGATTAAAGGTATTTTCCTTGGTCATGATGAAATCAAGGGCGGAAAAATGTTCAATGGTTGTGATTCCCCCGGCCTCGATTCGTTTGCCTTGCAGATGTTTTTTCAGGGCAACAGAGGAAAATTTACTGTTTTGAGCATCTCTCCGGAAATTTTTAAGAAGTTTTTTTTCACCATGTTTTTTAAGACCTTCAGGACGGGCTTTTTCCAGCATGGACAGCTGTATTTTCCGGTGCATTTTCTTTATTGTTTTTGTTATTTTCACAGTAACCACCTGAATATGAAATTCTTTTTAATTGACGACGCCAAATTAATTTTTACAAGTCGCAATCTTAATGTCTATTTTTTAAGGGACTATTAATATATCAGCTGTATTTTTTAAGTGTTCATTAATATTGTTTCCGGCCTTTTTACAAGGCATGACCAAAGAAAAATATTTTCTTTTCATAAGAGTAATATAATATGCCTAAAAACGCCGCAATGGCAGAAAAACCTAAATTAAAGGAAAATACGCAACCGGCGCAGAATCTTGACTTGGGCCTTGAAAAGGCAAAAAAACGGTTTTGGGACAGAGGTGTTGCGTTTCCCGGCAAACTAGTAGAAGATATGGCTGATCTGGAAAAATTATATAAACTGCGTTATGATGTTTATTGTTTGCAAAAAGGATTTCTCAATCCTGACAATTATCCGGACAAATGTGAATCAGATATTTTTGATCAACATTCTCTTCATTTTGGTGCCTTTGATGAACTGGGCAATGCTCTGGGGACTCTTCGGCTGATCCGCAACTCTCATCAGGGTTTCCCGATGCTGGATCACTGTCAAATAGATGTGCCGGAAGATATTCTGGATAGGGCAGGTGAAATTTCCCGTCTTGCGGTGAGCAAAATTATCCGTAAAAGGGTCGGTGATGGTGAATATGGGATGGCCATTGATGGGCGGGCAATAGATGAAAAACCCAAAATTCGGCCCCTGAACAATCGGCGTCAGCATCGGCCGGATATTGTGGTTGGCCTGTATAAAAGCCTGTATCAGGAATCAAGAAAAAGTGGCATTACCCATTGGCTTGCGGTGATGGAACCAGGCCTTTTAAAACTGCTTAAACGGTTTTATTTTAATTTTGAAGCCATCGGGCCAGAAGTGGATTATTATGGCCCTGTGCGTCCTTATATGGTCTCTCTGGAGTCAATTGAGGACCAGGTTTACCAAAGTTCGAAGCCTTTTTATGCGTCTTTTGTTAATGGCTTACCATCGGAACTGATCAAATATTCTCTATAAGTACGTCTTGATCAGGTTTTAATCCCAATCAAATAATGGCGAATATAAATGCGGCAGCATATGGGAAAACCCAGTTCTCTTTTGATATTTTGGCTCGGGTTCTTGGATCGTTATCGGGCGATTTTTTTATTTTTTCCCCTATGTTTATGTTTTCTACTGGCTATAGGCGTGGTTTATTTACAAGAAAATAATGATGGCCGGATTTTCTTTGATAAGGCCAGCAGTGAACGCCAGAAGCTGATCGCGCTTGAACAACGGTTCACCGAAACAAACAGCCTTTTATTTGTCATATCAGCAGATGACGGTGATATTTTCACCGCGCCGTCTCTGGCGGCTATTCTGGATGTGACAGAGCGGGCATGGCTGCTGCCCTATGTTACCCGTGTTAATTCCCTGAGCAATTTTCAACGTATTTCCTCCGATGAGGATGGCGTGATCATAGAAGATTTGTTCACGGCGGATCATCTTCTGGACGACGATGTCAATGCCAGTGCCAGTGCCAGTGCCAGTGCCAGTGCCAGTGCCAGTGCCAGTGCCAGGATCAGGCAATATGCCCTTTCTGAAAGCGATCTGATTGGACAAATTTTATCATCGGACGGCGCAACAACAGCGGTCGCCCTGAATATTGCAGCTCCCAGAGGCGACAGCAATGCCATAAAGGAAATTATGGCTCAGGTGAGGCAGTTAAAGGACGACATGGGCAATAACCATCCCGGGCATTCGTTTTATATTACCGGTGATATACCGCTGGATAATGCATTTGCGGAAGCCTATGCTTATGATCTGCAATATCTGTTGCCGTTTTTTTTATTGGTTGTTTTTTTGGTGTGCAGTATCTTCTTTAGATCGTTCCTGCTTTCATCCATTATTTTAGCTATGATGATCATGGTTGTCGCTGCAACAATGGGCAGTTCCGGGTTTCTGGCCATTGACCTTACAGCGGGAACCTCAGCGGTTCCGATCATTCTGATCACGATTTCTTTGGCTGACTTCATTCATCTGCTCTCGGCAACCCGTCTTGGGATGCGCGCCGGGCTGGATGTGATGCCGGCGGTACAGCGCGCGATTGAACGTAATTTTCTGCCCATATCCCTGACAAGTTTCACAACATTGGTTGGTTTTTTGAGTTTAAATTTTAGCGATGCACCGCCTTTCCGGGATTTGGGAAATCTTGTCGCCATTGGCATTGTCATCAGCTATCTCCTTACCTTCACTTTCTTTCCGGCGATTTTAATCCGAATGAAATTGGGACAGATATTTAACAGGCAGAACAAGTTCCTGTCGGTATCGCCTGACTTTATCGGGCTATTCTCTCATAACCTGATTAAAAACCGTAAGATCGTTTTTGCTGCGGGTATCGTGATCGCCCTCTTGATCAGCGCGGGTCTTGCCCGGATAGAATTTGACGATGATTGGGTAAAATATTTTGATCAGAAAAATTCTTTTCGCATAGATACGGAATTTGTGGTTGAGAATTTGACGGGGGTGGATAGCATTGAATATACCCTGTCTTCCGGCAGAGAGGGCGGAGTAACGGATGCAGATTTTTTAAATCGGCTGGATGATTTTGGCACATGGGCCTTGGCACAGCCGGAAATTATTCATGTGTCCTCAATCGTCTCCTTATTCAAAAAAATGAATCGTCATATGAATTTTTCGGCCGAGGCTGAGGCCCAAAAAGAGGGGGTAATAGCAAAAGAGAGTGATTTGAACGCGCAATATTTATTGATGTATGAAATGTCTTTGCCGGCCGGGCTGGATTTAAATGACCGAATTGATATTGCCAAGGAAGCCACGCGCCTAACCCTGACCGCCCATGATCTGACATCACGTCAAATGAGGCAATTGGACTTACGGGTGAGCCAGAAATTGCAGGATATGAAGCTAATTGGCGATGATGAGAGCGGCGGCGGCATACCGCTTATGTTTGCCAATCTTTCCGAACGAAATATTAAATCAATGCTGATTGGCATTCTGTTTGCTTTATGTGTGGTATCGCTTGTGCTTACCTTGTCTTTTAAAAGCCTGAAGCTTGGCTTTATCAGTTTCTTTGTTAATATTCTGCCCATCATATTGGGGTTTGGAATCTGGGGATGGCTCTATCAGTATATTGGCGTCTCGTTAACGGTTGTGGCGGCGATTGCCTTTGGTATCGTGGTTGATGACTCGATCCATTTCATCACGAAATATAACAAGGCGATTAAAGATCAGAAGGGTGACATTGTGGCGGCCCTTAAAATCACCTATACTGATGTGGGCGGCGCGCTGGTTATGACCACATTCATTTTGGTGATGGGTTTTGTGATCTTATCTTTTTCATTATTTCAGCCCACCTGGGGATTAGGATTGATATCAGCGATTATGATCAGCATCGCCCTGTTATATGATTTTCTTTTGCTGCCAATATTACTGGTGATATTTCCGAGGACTATTTCAGGGACATATACTGGGACATTTTCAGGGATAACCAGAAAATCTTCGAATTAATCATATCTTGCCTGTTAATGACTTACTAAGGTTTTAGAAATGGTTTATTCATTAGTTTTCACTATTGTGTGCGTTAAAGTATATGCTCAATTTTTACCAATGGGATTTTAACAGAATTTTAATCTGGCCCCAATAAAAAACGGATGATGAGCTGTAAGGCAGCATAAAAAACATGATTAGAATTTTTAGACATTATATTCCTAAGTCTTTGTTTTTATTGGGAGTGGTGGAAAGTTTTATTTTACTGGCGGCCATTTGGGGCGGACTGAGTTTTCGTTATATTCAGGCGGGCCTTCCTGTGCCAATTTTCCTCAGCAACATGATGGAAATTTTTTCTTTTGTGTTTGTGGTTTATATCGTTTTATTGGCCACCGGATTCTACAGGCAGGAAACATGCCGTGACCTGAAGATTACGACCATCCGTCTTAGTACGGGGCTGGCGTTATCTTTTATTGTTCTTTCTGTTATTCTTTACATGTTGCCAGAAATTTCTTTATGGCGCAGCGTGATCTTATATGCCTTGTTTTTTTCTTTTACGGGGCTGTGGGTCAGTCGGTATATTTTTCTGCATATCGTTGATCAGGGCAGATTGAAAAAAAAGGTTTTGGTTCTTGGTGCAGGCGACCGGGCGGAACGGGTCCGCACATGCGGTGCGACTGAGGCCAATGACGTGGAATTTGTCCGTTTCCTGCGTATGAATAAAAAGGAAGATACCGTTCAGGATGCCCATGATTATGATAAAAACTATCTCTTGAAAAATTACATCACAGACTATGCGGTACAGGAAATTGTGGTGGCCATCGAAGAGCGGCGCGGGGCATTGCCAATTGAAGAATTGCTCGAATGCAAAATGATGGGCTGCCGGATTATTGAGGCAACATCCTTTATAGAGCGTCAGTCTGGAACGGTTAGCTTGAAGAATGTCAATCCAAGCTGGTTGATTTTTTCCGATGGTTTTGGCAACGCCGGGAATTTTGATAGTATATTGAAACGGATATTTGATGTCATGGCGAGCGGGCTGCTGCTGACATTGAGTTTGCCGATTCTGCTGGTTACGGCTCTTCTGGTGAAGATGACGAGCAAAGGCCCGGTATTTTACCGGCAGGAACGGGTCGGATTGAATGGCACTACATTTAATGTATTGAAATTTCGCAGCATGACCATTGATGCCGAGGCGGATGGTGTACCCAAATGGGCGGATAAAAATGATGCGCGCGTGACAGCACTTGGACGGGTCATCAGGGCTTCAAGAATTGATGAAATCCCGCAAATTTTCAATGTCCTTGGCGGGGCGATGAGTTTTGTCGGCCCGCGTCCTGAGCGACCTTTTTTCGTGGAGAAACTTGAAAAAACAATCAATCTTTATGGCGAACGTCATCGAGTCAAGCCGGGGATCACAGGATGGGCGCAGGTAAATTATCCTTACGGGGCCTCGGAAGAGGACACAAAACGTAAGCTGGAGTATGATCTCTATTATATAAAGAACTATTCAATGTTCCTTGATTTTCTTATACTGATTCAAACCGTGCGCGTTGTCCTGTGGCCGGATGGAGTGAGATAAGACAAAATGGAAAAAGATTTTGCCGACATTGGTTTTATAACCTTCGTTCTTTCCGGGTTATCTTATTCTGCTTTGGCCGGCTATCTGATAATAAAAAAACAGTTTCGTCATGAAAGCCTGTGGCTGAACGGGGCGGTAATCGTCAGTGCCATTTGGTCATTTGCCACGGCTGCCTCCTTCTTATGGGCAGGGGAAATACGCTTTTATCTGTCCTTTCTGGAAATGTTGCGCGGGGTGGCCTGGGTTGTTTTTTTTGCTATTTTGCTGTCCCGCATATGGACCATGCAAGGTAACGCAGAACTTGGGAAAAATCTTTTAACATATCTCTTTTGTTTTCTGACTGTTGTCTTGGGCATGAGTTTGCTTGAAATTGCCTTTGTGCATGATTATGTGGATTTCCGCATTGCATTCGTCTATCAAATTTATGCTTCTCTCATCATCTGCATCGTCATTTTCTTGCTGATCGAGAATCTGCACCGCAATTCTGCCGTTGAGGGACGGTGGGGCATTAAGTTGCTGTTGCTTGGGGTCGCCGCACTTTATATCTATGATTTTCTTTTATTGGCTGATGTATTATTGTTCAAGGCAATCGGGGAAACATTATATAATGCCCGTGGTTTGGTGAATTTCATCATTGTGCCGATCCTCGCTCTTTCGATAGCGCGAAACCCGACCTGGAAATTGAGTATTAAGGTTTCCAGAAAGGTAGCCTTTCATACAATTACGCTGATTGGCACCGGGGCTTATCTGATTGGCATGTCAACGGCGGGCTATTTTATCCAGAATTATAGCGGAAAATGGGGCAATATACTTCTGGCGACATTTATTATTGCGGCACTTCTTGGGTTTGTCGTCCTGATTACCTCGGGAAAATTCAGGGCTTTGGCACAGGTTCTTCTGACCAAGCATTTCTTTCAATATCGCTATGATTACCGGGAGGAATGGCTGAAATTTATCAATACAATTTCGGCAACAGGTGAACATTATGACCTTCGGGAGAGGGTGATAAAAACTGTTGCGGATGTCATGGAAAGTTCTGGCGGTGCGCTCTGGTTATGTGAACGACCGGATATGTATCAGTTGGCGGCTCAATGGAATTTTCACCATACAGTGGAGAATGAACTGCCGCTCGAGGATCACTTCATATCATTTCTTAGCCGGCATGAATGGGTGGTCGATCTGAATAATGATATAGATGGTGGCAAAATAGAAAAACATGATTTGGACGTGCCGTCATGGTTATTGGATAATCGTCAGTTCTGGCTTGTGCTGCCGCTTAACCATATGGGTAAGCTTGTGGGCTTTGTCCTCTTGCTTCAGCCGCGCGTAAAAATAGCGTTGAATTGGGAAAGTACCGATTTGCTGAAAACCATTGGCCGGCAGCTGGCCAGTTATCTGGCAGAACAAATCTCGGAAATGGCCCTTGCGGAATCCCGTGAATTTGACTCATTTAACCGAAAGTTTGCTTTTGTTGTTCATGATATAAAAAATTTAACCAGCCAGCTGTCTCTTATGGTAAAAAATGCCGAGAAACATGCGGGAAATCCGGATTTTCAAAAAGATATGATGTTAACCGTTCAGGATTCTGTTGCCAAGATGAATAGCCTGCTCTCCCGGATTACGGTGGTGCAGGAGCCGACTCATGAGAAGTTGGATCAAAGCCTTAATATCAGCAAAATAATGACCAAAACAGTTCAAAAATATCATGAACAGGGTTTGAACATCACTTTTTCCGGACAAGAGGACGACGTGGTTATTTATGCCGATGAGGAAAGTATAGAGACAGTTTTTATGCATCTCATTGAAAATGCCCGGGAGGCATGTGAAAAAAAGAATGTTAAAATAGAGTTGCTTCTTTCCCGTGAAAGCAGCTTTGCTATTATTAAGGTGATCGATAATGGTCATGGCATGGAACAGGAATTTATCCAAAATGAATTATTCAGGCCTTTCCGGTCAACGAAAAAAAATGGCTATGGCATAGGGGCCTATGAAAGCCGGGAAATGATTAAGCGTCTGGGCGGAAAACTGGATGTGAAAAGCAGTAAAGGCGTGGGAACAACTATGAAAGTGTATCTGCGTTTGGCTGATGACAGCCATATAAATAAGAGTTAGGGGCGTTGACGATGGTGGAACAGAAAAGAAATTTACTTGTGGTCGAGGATGACCCCGGTTTACAGCGGCAGTATAAGTGGAATTTCGAAGATTATAATGCGTTGATCGTGGGGGATCGCAAGGCGGCATTTAAAGCGCTGGAGGCTTCAAACCCTGCGGTTGTGACCTTAGATCTTGGCTTGCCGCCTGACCCTGATGGCACATCGGAAGGTTTCGCTGCCCTGGAGGGTATTCTGAAACGCGCGCCCAATACGAAAATTATTGTTGCCAGCGGTCACGGCACCCATGAAAGTGCCTTGCAAGCCATTGCCATGGGCGCTTATGATTTTTACCAAAAGCCTGTCGACCCCGATCAGCTTGGCCTGATCGTGGAACGCGCTTTCCGGCTGCATGATCTGGAAGCGGAAAATCGGCGGTTATCGGAAAATACAAAACCCTCCAGATTTCGGGGCTTAATCACGGGCTGTCCTGCGATGTATAAGGTCTGTGATATGGTGGAACGGGTGGCACCGGCAAATGTATCGGTCTTGCTGCTTGGTGCCAGCGGTACGGGTAAGGAGCTTTTAGCCCGTGCCGTCCATGATTTAAGCGATCGGCGCGAGGAAAAATTTATAGCCATAAACTGCGCGGCCATTCCGGAAAACCTGCTTGAGAGCGAATTATTTGGCTATGAAAAGGGTGCCTTCACCGGGGCGGCCAAGCAAACCCCGGGCAAGATAGAATTGGCCGAGGGCGGAACCTTGTTCCTTGATGAAATTGGGGATCTGCAATTCTCTTTGCAGGTCAAACTTCTGCGGTTTCTGCAGGAGCGGGTCATTGAACGTATTGGCGGGCGCAAGGAAATTCCCGTTGATGTGCGTGTTGTCTGCGCCACACATCAAAATCTTGAGGGTGATATTGCCGAGGGCCGTTTTCGGGAAGATCTTTTTTACCGCCTGAGTGAAATTATCATAAATATCCCAACCCTTGCAGAACGCGAAGGCGATACCATTCTTTTGGCCAAGGCATTCCTAAGTAAATTTAATCTTGAATTGAACAAAAATGTCACCGGCTTCACGCAGGAGGCTCTAACGGCGGTTTCTTCTTATGGCTGGCCGGGGAATGTGCGGGAATTGGAGAATAGAATTAAAAGAGCCGTTATTATGTGTAACGGTAAAAAAATTACGTCTGATGATTTGGAACTGGCCATCAATGAAGATGAGGTGGAAATACTAAATCTGAAGATTGTTCGTGAAAATTCTGATATAAGAGCGATTAATAAGGCCCTGACGCAGTCAAATGGCAATGTCACCCAGGCCGCAAAATTATTGGGCATCAGTCGGCCCACATTCTATGGTCTTGTTAAACAATATGATATGGTCATATAGAATGGATGTTACAACACACCGAGCGAGAAAAAATATGATATTAAAAATCAAACCAAGGGGACTTAAAATGAAAAATCTATCACTTTTGGCTGCGGCACTCATTATGGCGGCCCCCGCACCAGCATTTGCTGTGGTTAGTAACGATAAGAGCGCGGCTTATGTTCGTGATGCAGAAAAACATATTAAGAAGGGCGACGTGAAAGAAGCGATCATACAGTTGAAGAATGCTGTTGTGGCGGATCCAAAAAATCCTGAAATCCGGGTTGCTCTTGCGGATTTATATTTAGAAACAATAAATCCGAATTCTGCGGAGAAGGAATATTTACGCGCCCTCGACCTCGGCATGGAAAAATCAGCCATTATGGTCAATTTGAGTAAAACATATCTGCTTCAAAGAAAATATCAATCGGTACTGGATATGTTAAAACCCGAAGAAGTGAGTGCCGAAGAAAAAGGCAATGCTTATCTGATCGTTGGCAATGCTTATATGGGGATGAACGAACTGGAGAAGGCCCTTGATTATTATCAAAAGGGCGAAGCCGTCAGTGGCAAGAAAGATGAATTGAATGTCGCTATTGCGCAAATATATTATGTCCAGAAAGACTTGGTAAAAGCAGAAAATAAAGTCGATGAGGCTCTTGCCCTTAACCCTAAGAATACCAACGCGCTTATTTTGAAGGGCGAGCTGGTCAACCTGAAAGAAGGCCCGGAAAAGTCATTATCAATTTTTGAGCAGGCCATTGAATATGAACCGAAAAATATCACGGCCCTGCTTAAGGTGACGGCAGTATTATTTGATTTGGAACGCTCGGATGAGGCGTTGGAGAAATTGGATGCGGTATATGAAATTGCGCCAAAACTTCCTCTGGCCAATTATTTGTCTGCGGTCATTTATGTGCGCAAGAATGAGCTGGATAAGGCAGAAGAATTCCTGAATGAGTCCGGACAGGTCTTTGATAATTTTCCCGGTGCGTTGATCCTGCGCGGTGTGATCAATTATTCCCGGCAGAATTATGCCCAGGCTATTTATCATTTGGATAGAATGATCAAATTACAACCAGATAATGTGATCGCCCGCCGACTGCTTGGGGCATCGCTTTTGCGTCAAAAAGATGCGGAGCAGGCGATCAAGGTTCTGATGCCGGTTGTCAAAGCGGGCAAAGCCGGATCGGTTATTTACGCACTGCTCGGCAGTGCCAATATGCAGATCGGTAATTTTGAAGAAGGCACGGCTTTTTTTGAACAGGCCGTGGAGAGCAAACCTGGCGAAAGTAAGCTGAAGACACAATTGGCCCTGAGCAAATTGGCGGCGGGTGATCCAAAAGCCGCGCTGACAAATTTACAGGAAATACTGGATAAAGACCCCAATTCAAAACAAGCTGCTGTATTTATGACCTTGATTTCTCTGCGTGAGAAGGATTTTGAGAGTGCCCTGGCAAATGCTGAGACATTGATTGGGCAATCAGCGGATAATCCTGTTGGTTATAATCTGAAAGGCTCGGCTTATTTGGGCCTGAAAAAACCGGAAGAAGCGCGAAAGCAGTTCAAAAAAGCCTTGGAGGTTAAACCGGATTATCACTCTGCATCGATGAACTTGGCCGGGCTGGAATTGAAGGAAGGTAATGAGGCGAATGCCATTGAGATTTACCAGAACATCCTGAAAAAAAATAAAAATTACACCGGTGCCCTTTTGGCAATGGCGCGTCATAATAAAAACAAGAAGAATTTTGTTGAAGCAGAAACATATTATCAGCGGGCTGCCGAGGCGGCACCGCAAAATATTGCAATTAGCATTGAGCAGACAGAATTTTTCATTCGTCAGAATAAGTTTGATCGTGCCAAGGCAGTAGCCCAATTGATCATACGTGATTTCCCGGATAATGCGGCAGGATATGAGGCCAATGGCAATATCGATATGATGATGGGGGATACGGCCTCTGCAGTGGCCAATTTTGAACGTATGGCGGTCATTTTAAATGATAATTCCGGTGCATTTCAATTGCTGGCGCGAGCGCAAACGCGGAATAAAAATACTGCTGCTGCGCGCAAGTCTTTTCTCAAAGCCAAGGCAATGGCCAAGGATCAAACATCGATACTGATTGATTTGGTCGGGCTGGAAGCCTTCGAAAAGAATTATGATCAGGCGCAGGTTCATATTGATCAACTGAAAAAGCTGAATGAAAAAAATTCAACCCCCTATATTCTGGAGGGACGATTACTGGCCGCTCAAGATAAAAAGGCCGCCTCCCTGGCAAGTTTTCTCAAGGCCGCTGAACTGGGAGCAACCGGCAGCCGCTTTACCGTCGATATGGCCCGGTCATACATTATGAATGGTCAGTCCGATATAGGGCTGGCGCTGATGCAGTCCTGGCTGGAAAAGAATGAGGCTGATGTTAATGTTCGGCATATTATGGCGGGGCATTATCTTGAACAGAATGACTATAGCTTATCAATACAAGCCTATGAAATCATTCTGGGGCAGGACGCAAATAATGCCATTGCCTTGAATAATGTGGCTTGGCTCTATAGTCAGACGGGCCAGAATGATAAAGCCCTGACCACGGCTGAGAAGGCGTATAATCTCTTCCCGGAACAGGCCGCTTTCATGGATACTTATGCCTGGATACTGGTGCAACAAGGACAGAATGATAAAGGCCTGGAATTGCTTCAAAAGGCAGTTTCCAAGGCGCCAAATATGGCGGAAATCAGGTATCACCTTGCGGTCGCTCTGAAAAATGACGGGCGACATGCAGCGGCGAAAAAAGAGTTGGAAACGGTAATTTCTAGCGGGGCGTCTTTCTCAGGGATTGAGGATGCGCGTGCTTTACTAAATGCGTTGTCTCAATAGAAATTAAATATGTAGAAATTAAATATTATGTGAGTATTCCACTTGGAAATTTTATTTCTTAGTCACCGTTTTCCTTATCCGCCAACACGCGGGGATAAAATCAGATCTTTTAATATGGTTAAGCATCTGCACGAAGCCGGCCATAAGGTTACGGTTGCTTCTCTGGCAAGATCACCGCAAGAGGCCGAATCCTGCCATGGCATAGCGGACTATTGTGATGAGTATGTCCTGTGTGAAGTGAATAACGTCATACAGGCCGGGCGGATGGGGTTGCGCCTTTTGACCGGTGAGCCGTCTTCTATGGGGTTTTTCTATTCATCAAAATTGCAAAAACAGGTTAATCGGCTTTTGGCGGATAAAAATTTTGACCTGATTGTGGTGTTTAGCTCAACGGCCGCCCAATATGTTGCTCATGTGAGCGATATACCAAAATTACTGGATTTCTGTGATATGGACAGCCAGAAGTGGCTGGCCTACGCCAAATTCAAAAAATGGCCGATCAGCATGGGCTATCACTTGGAAGGCACAAAACTCGAACGGCAAGAAAGGATATTATGTGGCCAGTTCGATATCTGTACTTGCGCGACGGGGTTTGAAGTCGATACCCTGGAAAGCTATGCCACGGGTGTGGCCAGTGGATTTTTTCCCAATGGTGTGGATTTTGAATTTTTCACGCCAGGGCAGGCGGATTATGATCGCCGCAGCATAAGTTTCGTCGGCCGAATGGATTATTTCCCCAATGAAGAATGTGTATTATCTTTTTGTGAAAATGTTTTTCCCCGGCTTCAGGAAAAATACCCTGATGTGACATTTAAAGTTATTGGGGCTGCGCCGCCGGCCAATATTATGGCTTTGAATGGCCTGCCTGGCGTCACGGTTACCGGCACGGTGGATGATATTCGCACCCATGTGCGTCAATCAGCCGTGATGGTAACGCCGCTGGAAATCGCCCGGGGAACCCAGAATAAAATACTTGAAGGCATGGCTATGGGGGTACCGGTTATCAGCAGCCGCACGGCGGCCCGGGGCGTTGATGCGGTGGTGGGCGAACATATTTTGGCGGCAACAACGCCGGATGAATATACGGCGCATATCTCAAGATTATTTGATGATGAGGCGGAACGTGACCGCTTGGCAAAAGCTGGCCGTGCGCGGGTCATGACCCATCATAATTGGCCCAGGGCCATGGCCTTATTTGGCACCGCTATTGATCAGGCTATGGCCCTTGCGCATAAGCGACTGGGCCAGATATAACAAGCGAAGAGTTTAACAGATGCGCATATTGCATGTATTTGACCATTCCATCCCACTGCATAGTGGTTATACATTCCGCAGTTACCAGATTATTCGGGAGCAGAGGGCGCTTGGGTTTGACACGCTGCATGTGACCGGGATCAAGCATTTGAATCCACAAGGTGAGGTCGATCTCGTTGAGGGTTTAGAATTCTTTCGCACGATTAAATATAACCGGCTGTTCAGTCTCCTACCAGTAATCAATCAATATGAGGTGGTCAGAAGCCTTAAAAAGCGTCTTCGGCAGATATTGGCGGTGGAAAAGATTGATGTGATTCAGGCCCATTCCCCGATGTTGAACGGCATGGCCGCCGCTGCGGTGGCGAAAGAATTTAATATCCCGTTTCTTTATGAAATCCGGGCTTTTTGGGAGGATGCTTCGGTCAGTCATGGTGATTGTAAAGAAGGCGATTTGCGTTATCGCCTTTCTAAGTATATGGAAACAAGGGTTGCGCGGCGTGCCGATGCGGTAACAGTGATTTGTGATGGATTAAAACAGGATTTAATTTCCCGAGGTATTCCGGGGGAGAAAATCACCTTGATTCCCAATGCAGTCGATATCAGCAAATTCTCTGGCCCTTCAGAGCCAGATACCGAATTGAGACAGAAATTGGGCATGGATGGTGCGGTTGTGCTAGGGTTCATTGGCTCATTTTATGATTATGAGGGGCTGGACATTCTTCTGGAAAGCATTCCCATTATTTCAAAAGCCGTGCCCAATGTGAAGCTGCTGCTGGTTGGCGGTGGCCCACAAGAGGACAATTTGAGAGAATTGACCAAACAAATAGGTGTTCAGAATTATGTTATGTTCACCGGACGGGTGCCCCATGATAAAGTGCAGGATTATTATAATCAGGTGGATATTTTTGTCTATCCGCGCAAGAAAATGCGCTTGACAGAGCTTGTCACGCCGCTCAAACCTTTGGAAGCCATGGCCCAGCATAAGCTTGTGGCGGCGTCCAATATTGGCGGACATAATGAGCTGATCGAAGATGGCAAGACCGGCGTTCTATTCAAGCCTGACAATGCAACGGATTTGGCCCGAACGATCATTGATCTGCTTAAGCGGGACGATGAATGGCCGGCCATCATTGCCAATGGCCGGAAATATGTCGAAGATGTTCGTAACTGGAAGAAGAGCATTGCCAATTATCAGGCGGTTTTTGAAAAAATCATCGCCCAGAAGAGATAATTATTGGATTAACGCTGAACGCCCCAAATATTGGCATAGGCGTTGAACATATGTTGTTGATCAAAATTTTCTTTCACATGAATTTTGTTGATCCGGCTGAGGTCTTTTCGTAAAGCCGAATTCGTTGCCAGTTCCGTTAGCGCCGCCGTGAAGGCCGGATCATCGCCGGCGGGAACTATGAAGGGTTTATTCTGCGCGGGCATCATGAATTTCACATCCCCCACATCCAGCCCAACGATAGGCAGCCCGGCCGCCATGGCCTGATTGAGTGAATTTGGCATTTGTTCCGTGTCCGACGAGAGGGCGTAAATATCCAGCCAACCCAGCGCGTGGGCAGGATCATCGATATGGCCGGCCAAATATATATTTTCCTTCATGCCATAATCCGCGATCAGGGCTTCAAGTTTTTTTCGCTCATTGCCTTCGCCCATAATGATCAGTTTAAATTTTAGGGTCTTGTCCTGCTCAGAACGGACAAGGTTTTTAAAGGCCGTAATCAGGCGGGGAAGATTTTTTTCTGGCCGCAGCGGCGTCATGGTGCCAATGACAACGTCATTTTTCTCTGCTTTAAAATTCGGGATAATGCCTGTCTGCGGGGCGGCGGCATATTTTTCGCAGTCAACACCATTGGGAATATAGTGGATTTTATAATCAGGGATTTTCCAGTCGGTTTGACATATCTTAACCAATGTCCGGGAGGGGACAATAAGGCCCGCAATATTTCGTAAAGCCAGTCGCCGAAAGTGATTACGCCGGGGTATGGTACCAAAGGCCTCTTCCGGTCCAAATCCGCTTTCAAGATGATAATGGCGGTAGATGGGTTTGATGCTGCCCGCCAAGGCCCATTCCGTTGACCCCCAATTATATGTCAGCAGCAGGTCAGGCTTGATCTCTTGCAATATTTTACGGTAATGCCAGATGCGTGTTAGAATATTCCCTTGATCAGCGGTGCCGATTTCGGGGATGGTATAGGTGACATGGTCATTTAAACGTGTCGTACAAGCGTAGTTTTTGTCGGTAGAGAGCAGGCTATGACGCGCCAATGGGCCAAAATGGTTCATTAAATAGGAAATACGGATGGGTACGCCGCCGTGGGCAAAGGAGGGAATCACATGGAAAATATGCGGGATATGGTCTTTTGGGCGGTCTATTACGGGCTTTGTCATTGTTTTTCTTTTAATTTTACAGCTTATGAAGGTGATATGTGATATTTAATTTGCTAAAAGTAAGTGAAATTTACTTCTTTTTCAAAGAATTGTGACATTAAGTTATTTCTGAAGAAAATAAAGCCAGAATACATAACCAAAAAAGCCAGAATACATAATCAAAAAAGAAAGTGAAGCGGGTGTCGAAAAATTTTATATTCATTATATTAGGTCTTATTTCCGCAGTTTTGACATATATATTCAGCCCATCCCTGGTTGGATTAGTGGAATGGACAGTGACAGACAGATTGCCGAGAGAGTTTCTGCGGTTGCTTATAGCTAGCGAACTTGTGGCTTTTGCTGGTTTTGTCAGTATGTTTGGCCTCACGTTCTTTATATTATATCTTATTTTTCCAGTTTCCTATATCTGGCATCATATAGTTTCGGCAAAGCGTTTAATTGCTGCTTTACCGGTCGTGAGTAATCCGGTCAGACGCACGGGCAAAAAAACTTTTCTATCAGAGTTAAAAGGGCTGGGTTTTATAAGGGATCTTACCGAATCCTATGCGGTTTATCTTATTGAGGGGCCGGAAGAGGATGTCTCAGTGCAGGCGTTGAAGAATCCGCGCCTTGTTAAAAAAATCAATAACAAGAATGAAAAGCTGAAAATAACCCCTGTCCGGGCAGCGGCTCCGGCAGAAGTTATTTTCAATGGCTATAGTATGCTGACGGATAATTTGCAGCTCAGTTTCTTCACTATTTATGCTCGCGCACTGGCCATGGTAGGATTGATTTGTCTGGGCCTGTCGGCGGTGGCTTTTTTGATAGCGCCGGGGGGGCAGGCAGCTGCGCCGCTATCACTTCTACAGCCGGGAATGGTGGCCTTGTTATATTGCCTGATATCGGCGGTCATTATATCGGTGCTGGGTCGGTGGCTTGATCTGATATTGTCACAGAATGTCAACATATTGGCCAGAAGTATAAACGGGTTGTTTTATCAAGGTGAATGGCCTCAGGATAAGGATGGACAGGCGGAAAATAGCACTGAAATGGCCTTCATTAAGAAGTTGGACGTTACGCTTACCGACAATCTTGACAAACCAATGAAAGAGATTGCCAAGGCGATGAAAGCGATATCGGTGGAGCAGGAAAAAAAACTTGTTGATATCCTGAATAAAACATTGCGTGCTTTTTCTGATAGTCTGGACAAAAAAAATGCGGGGGATACCGCTGCCTTGACTAAGGCTCTTAAGGAATCTGCTCAGGCGGCAGAGGCCATGAAAAAACATTTTAGCGAGGCCAGTGGTCAATTTTCCAAACAGATGGACAAGCAGGCAACAGCTATCGCCAAACATCTTGCCGATATGCAGAAAATACTGGGCAACAATCAGAAAGCGGCCCAGCAAGGCACAGGAAAAATACTTTCCGCCGTTACCGCCGAAGTGGATAAAACTTACGCGCGCCTTGGCAGCTTTATGGAATCCAGCCTGAGTAAACTTGATGAAAAGCAAACGGCGATTGAAACGGCCGTTGATGATAAAGATAGTATTCTTAAAGATTTGCATAATACGGCGAAAGACTTGGGGACAATTTCAAATGCCTCGGGCAGGCTTCTTGAAAAATTCAATGCGCTGGCCAAAGAGATGGACAGCGTGCTTAAAATCATTCAGGAAAACGGCTTTGATAATTCGCCAGCCAGCAGTGAAGCAGGAGATAAGCTTAAATTAGCCCTGTTGGACTTGAGAAAAGCCAATAGGGATAAAACCAGCAAACTGCCAAATATGTAAAACAGCCTATTTCAAAGCTTACAAGAACCGGGCCAGCACGTTACGGTAATTTCGACTGACGTCCAATTCCGCACCGCTTTCCATGGTGATCTGATATTTTCCGCCGCTGGTTGGCTCAAGTGCCGCGACCTTGGAAATATTGATGATTGTTGAGCGATGAACGCGCTGGAATAATTCGGGATCGAGTCTTTTTTCCATATTCTTCATGGTTTCTCTTAAAATATGGGTCTTGCCCTCTGAATGGAGGCACATATAATCACCGGCAGCATCAATCCATTCAACTGTGTCGATGCTCACGCGGGTAATCTGCCCGCGATCCTTGATATGAAGATGGGTTTCATAATGATTTTCAGGGGACAAGTCTTGCGCCTGGATAATCTCTGATAGTTCCAAAGTTGGCGGATTGTCCAGGGAACGGATAAGATCAATCAGTTTTGCATTCTGTTCAATGGTGATGCGTTCCTGTAATACCGTATTTACCTTCGTAAGCGCAGCGCGCAGGCGATCCTCATCAATTGGCTTGAGCAGATAGTCCAGCGCATGGGTTTCAAATGCTTTGATCGCATATTGGTCATAGGCGGTGGCAAAAATGATCAACGGCATTT
>Ga0316204_10004473_pt1 | contig 24986 bp, 23 predicted proteins | sample 6monrhotite_MG_2_FD_205661 | JGI IMG/M metagenome (GOLD analysis project Ga0316204, IMG submission 205661) | Microbial mat bacterial communities from mineral coupon in-situ incubated in ocean water Damariscotta River, Maine, United States -... | ecosystem: Environmental > Aquatic > Marine >... | reverse complement strand
CGGGCGCACCACAGTACCACCCGCGCTGACCCCCGCGGAGAGGTGCCGGAGTGGTCGAACGGGGCGGTCTCGAAAACCGTTGTGGGTGCAAGCCTACCCAGGGTTCGAATCCCTGTCTCTCCGCCAAAATAAATGATTAAGACTATGATATTTCGAGTAAAAATAACGCAACGCTCTTGGTTGCCCCCCTCAACATCCCCCACGTGCATTGGCTAGCTTCCTATTTGGTGAATTTGCACTGTGACAGCGTATTCACGATCAAAACCAATAACCTTATCAAACTAGCTGCCCGATGCCGCAGATCTAATCTTCATTGGCACGACGGAGCGAACGGCCCTAAGCGGTCCTTTATCGCAAGTGCAGCGAACGACCGCTTAACCGCCCCTACTTGTCGTTCTGAGCTCTTCTGAAAACCCTTTCAGCCCCCCTTGACCTCTTCGAAGACCAGTTCAGGCACAACGATTTCCCAATTGGCGCGTTTCAGCAAGTGATGAAAACGCTCATCAGAATCCTCTTTGCGCCAATGTATGATGGCCGCGATCTCGCCTGTGACTAATTTCGTGCCGTTCGGTGGCGCGAACGCATTTGACATCCGCCCGAGGGCTCGCCCCCGAGCATCCACAATCTGCCAGCGATCGCCGACCCTGGAGAGCCTGACTGGTGCGCCGACCTGTGCTTCGGAAATCGCGTTATGAACAACGTGCCGGTCACCTTGGCGTCCTGCGAATGACAGGTCGACCATCTTCATTTCGGGCGATTGAAAAAACCGGCGTAGGCCGGGAATCGTCGCCAAGTCGGGCACCACATGCCGCGTGACCACGGAAGGCGACTCGGTGGGAAGGTATTCGTGATTGTCGTTACTCATGACAATCAAATTGCGCCGCGCGCGTGTCATGGCGACATAGAACAATCGCCTCGGCGCGTCCTGATCTTCGTTTCGCGAGGGCCGCTCCCAGCCGCCATCCATGATTACAACATCGTCGAATTCGAGGCCCTTCGCGCGGTGCGCCGTCAACAATTTGAGGCCGCGCTGCTCGCCCCATGAATCCTTTGACCATTCAGCGAACCATTCGATCGCGTCGGGGGTCGGAAGCGCTTTGCCGTCAATTTCGCGCGCAAGCTGGCCAAGTCCTTCACCGATCTGGTCGGTCCAACGGTTTGCGGGTATCGCATTCAGGGTGTCGGTCAGGTCGCCCAAGCTGACCATGGCCCCGCCCCTTTCACGCAGGCCGCCGATAAACCCCTGCATCTCGCGGGTGCGCCATACACTTGGCAGGTTCTCGTTCGCCAGTTCGACGGGAATTCCCTGCGCCTCGGCGAAATCGCGGACCCGCAGGAGCTTGCGCCAATCACGAGAAACGATTGCTGCCCGCTTCCAGCTCCAATCCGGGATCAGTTTTGACAGACGGATCATCTCGTTGACCGCCGCAAGGGCCTGAGCGTCATTCCCAGCCAGACAGCCAAGGATTTGGACCCGTCCCTGTGCAACCGGGTCGAGGCTTTCCATGATATCCCCGGCCGGGTCTTTTTGCCGCGATTGGTCGACGGTAATCCCATGCCCTGTTTTCATGCGTTCCCGAGACCCTTCGATCACTGCGTTCGCTGCGCTGATGATATTCTTCGATGAGCGATAATTGTCGGTCAGAAAGACCGGCCTAGCTGAATAATCCTGTTCGAATTGCCGAATGTGGCGCACCGATGCACCGGCAAACGCATAGATGTTTTGGTCGTCATCGCCGACTGCGAACAGGCTGATCCGTTGATCGGGATCGTCGATGCTGCGACCGGCCACCGCAGCGATCAAGGCGTATTCCTCGGGCCCGACGTCCTGATATTCGTCCACGAGTATCCAGCGGAACCCCTGGATCAAAGTCTCTCGCAAGGCTTCGGCCTCGACTTTATCCAGGCCGTCGCCACGCAAGAGACGTGCCGCATCGGTCAGAAGCGTCTTAAAATCGGGCTCATCAGCCCCTGCCCGTCCGGCGAAACTCGCGCCAACCAACCGCATGGCCAAGGCATGGATGGTCAAGACCGTCACGAAGCGAGCATCTTCGCCGATCAGACGACGCAAGCGTTCCCGAATCTCGGCGGCCGCGTGACGATTGTAGGCGAGCACGAGAATACCGTTTGGATCTTCACGCTTGATCTTGACCAGATAGGCGACACGATGGACCAGCACGCGTGTCTTCCCCGAGCCCGGCCCCGCGAGCACAAGCACATTGGTCTGTTCGCGGTCGTCGCGCACGATCTGCTCTTGTGCCGAATTCCCCAGATTGTTGACGATCTCGGCATAGGACTGGGGCGTCGCCTGCCGTCTGAACTCCGACATTTTCCCCGGCATCCAAACTTTCATGAAGTCGGACTGCTCCATCGCGAAATAGTCATGCGCGAGCCGCTGGGACTGATCGATATCATCGATGCCTTTGGTCGCATAGGCCGCCATCACGTGGGTCTGGACGGTCTGTTCGCTGTAGTGGTCTTCGAGCGGCGCGAAATGCTGGGTGGTGAAGCCGCCACCTTTGGGATTGATGTGCAACGTCATGGCCGAACGGAATACGGATAATCCCTTGCCCAGAGTTACGACCTGCTGTTCGTGCAGCCACAAAAGCGCGCGATCCATGAGCTTCGATGGGTCATTGACGGACGCGCGCAACAGCGCGTCGCTGTTGATCGCGGCAAGAAGGTCGCCAAGCGTGGTCTCGACGGGGATATCTTTCCCTCGTAGGCCCGCCTGAACCTTGTCGGTCAAGTGTGAAATCAACTGTTCTGCGGCCTGCCTGCGAAGCTGAGCGGTCTGTTCGATAACCGCCCATGATCTTTGCATCCGCACCACGAGGCTGCCTTTCGACACTTTGCGCAGGCCGATGTTGCCTCTACCGCCATCCATATCGCGGCCATCCTGCGCAATCCCGCGGAGCAACCCCTCGACAATATCCGGCCGCACTGAGGCGTGCCCCAGCTCTCGCAGGGCCTGTGCCACCGAGGCCAGATGGCAGGGCCAAGCCTCGTCAATCTCCAGGTCAGGTGCCTGCTCTCGCAGGGTCGAAATCAAGTCTGCTTCCAACCGTGACGCCGCTTCGAACCGTTTCGGCGAGGCATTCTCAATACGGACATGCACGAAGATGGTGATGTTTGTATCATCCTTTGCAATCCCCAAAGCGTCGAGGTCTGACAAGGCTTTGCGTACGCCCGATACCGTCAGGCCACTCACCCCGCACAGCTCGTCGGTGGTGATGCCCTCTTCCTGCGGCGCGTTGATAATATGCTGCACGATGGCGGCCAGGTCCTTGCAGCGACGCTCGGTGATCTCGGCGGATGCAAGGATTTCGCGGACCTCCTGCATACTCCGTACCCGCAACGAGGCGGGAAACACCTGCACCCGGTTTTCTTCGCGGTTCAGAAGATGCGCCTCTTCTAGCCAAGCAACAGCCGTCTTTACCCGCGTATCGTCAGTATTGCTGTCCCGCTGGAAATCCCGTTCTTTCTCCTCGTGAACGATCTCACCGGGGGTGGCGACAATTTCGCCATCCTTTCCGGTCCGGGTGTTTAAGCGCCGAAGCGCCTTCAGGATCGCGCCGATTTCATGCTGCGCCAGCCGAGACCGCGCACTCAGGCTGAACTGGCGATCGACGTCCTCGGTATTGAACAGAAGAACGCAGTTTGCAGGCTCACGGTCCCGTCCTGCGCGTCCGGCCTCTTGTAAGTAATTTTCCAGTGACCCCGGCACATCCCCGTGGATCACCAGTCTGACGTCTGGCTTGTCGACCCCCATCCCAAAGGCATTGGTCGCCGCGATGACGCGCAGATTTCCCAAGCGAAAATCCTCTTGAATCTCACGTTTGTCATCGGCGCTAAGGCCCGCGTGATACCGCTCTGCCGAGATGCCCTGTTGTTTCAAAAAAGCTGCCACACGCTCGGTTGCGCTTCGGGTCGCACAATAGACGACCGCCCCCGAGGCACCTTCGCTTGGAAGGAGGGACTCGATCGTTTCGAGGATATCCGCCATCTTGGTTGCCCGCTGTGTTGGGAGCACCTGAAAGCTCAGGTTCGATCGCGATGCGCCGCCGTCTATCAACGCTAACTCGGCGCCTAACCGTTCTTGGAAATGACTTCGGATGTCCTGCACAACATCCGGTTTAGCTGTCGCGGTCAAACAAAGCACCGGGGCCGGTTCGTCGTCGGAGCTTTCCTCGATAAAACGCGAAACGTAGCGATAATCGGGCCGGAAATCGTGCCCCCATTTGGACACGCAGTGCGCCTCGTCCAGCACCCACAGCCCCACCTCACGCTGCGCCAAGACGGACCGGACTGTTGTGCTGCGCAGTTGTTCGGGCGAAATCAGCAGGATCGCAGCATCGCCGAGTCGAACTTTGTCGAGCGCATCCTGACGCTCGGGCAAAGATAATAGCCCGTTGACCGTAACCGCCGACGAAATTCCGGCCCGCACCAAGCTCTGAACCTGGTCCGCCATCAGCGCGACAAGCGGCGATATGACGACCGTCAAGGCCCCGGTCTTGTCATACCGGGACAGCGCGGGGATCTGATAGCAGATGGATTTGCCCGTGCCCGTCGGCAGAATGCCCAGCAAGTGGTCGCCATCCATCGCCGTCGCCACGATCTTCTCCTGCAGCGGGCGTCCGTTCTCGTCGACTGGTTCTGGGCGGAAATCTGGGAAGCCGAACCAACGTTCGAGGGCTCGGGCCGGATTGTTGTGCTCTGCGCAATAGGCACAATTGGGATCACGACAATTCGTATCCCTCAGGTCTTTGACAAGTCGTGCTGCGTCACGGAACTGTGCCCGCACCCAGGGCGGCATGACAGAATCCCCGCCGGAGACTGAAATCCAGGCAAGCGCATATGCCATCGGCCAGCCCAGCCCCGAGTCAGAGAGCCTTTCGAGCGCAGCATCGACCTGCACGCCGCAGGCCGCCTCTCTTAGCAGCAACCTAATGGCTCTGTGCGCTTCCGCTTCAGTCGGAACGGACGCGCCGCGCACGTCGCTGAACAACCGATCAAACCCGGCGCTGCCGGGCCCTCGGCCGCAAAGAAAGTGATAGGCCATCGTCGTCTCTGGCGACGAGGTGTTCAGCGATACGAAGGCCTCAATCTGGTTGCGCAGGACCTTAAACACAAGACGCGCGTCGAACTCGGGATCGTTGACGTGACCACTTTGAAGCCGCCCATCGTGGTAGTGTTTGACCAAATGGTGATAGGGATTGCGCGGAAAAGCCAAGGGATTCAACCACAGCGTGTCAATCGGCCCGTCTGCGAGCTTAGTAAAGCGCGGCGACACCGCCATGAGATGCGGCAAATCGTGTCGCAGAACATTGTGCCCGATAACATGCGCGAAGCCCGCGCAGAATAGGTCGAGTTTTTCCAGCGCCGCCCTCGTGTCACCTTTCCGATGAACAATCCCCTCGCCTTCACCTTCCGGTACGGCGGCAAAGGCGAATATCCGGGCTTCTTTGGGATCGACCTCCAAATCAATCGACAGACAGCGCAACAAGATTTCGGATGGGTCCCGCGGCATTTGAATACCGATATTGCCCGCCGGATCAACCTTTGGTTTTTCAAGCTTCTGTGGCCGGTCACGGCCAAGGACTTTCGATATGCCTTGGGAAATTATTTTTTTCATGCTGGCATGTTAGTATTCAATTCCAAGGAGCGGGGCCATCGGCTGGCATTTGACCAAAGATGTTCTCTCGATGCCATGCAAGATTTGCCGGGTGCGGCCAGTTTCTTTTGTCTTCGGGCATCCAGATCTTTCCATCCGGACGCAAAAGCCGATCAACGACGGCACCCGGCACTTTATTGCGCGACACGAGGATCGTCTCGCCATCATTGGCGACCGAGATCAGCCCACGATCGAACATCCAATGCAAAGTGCCTGAAAGCGCCAGCCCATTCCTCACGGAGTCGCTACCGTTTTGTTCAACGGGGCGGATATGGGCTGCTTGCACTTCCGGCCGCCCTCCGCCGTTTCTGAGCATCAGCCCGGACATGGCACAGCGGTAGTCGTAAGCCTCGCGCACCTTTCGGCGGAACGCGACATCCCGGTATGGGCGCCGTGTGAGACGCTCCAGGACCGGGCGCTCAAAGATTGCCGCCTGCTCGGCCACCTCTGCTCCCTTCGGATCGTATCGTGTTGCCTCTTGCCTCTCGAGGTCGTCAGGAAGCCCTAGTCGCACAATCCGAGCGAAATCCTCATCCGGGAGGCGCCGCACCGCGAGCTGCACGGCCCCACCTTTTTTCGGCGTTCCGTCTGGCTCCGTGAGTGCTTGTTCCAATGGACTACCGTCGATCAGCCTTGGAACTTCAGTATCAAGCGGCAGGAAGCTGCCCGGTTCGATCATGGCGAGGAAGCGTCCCTCAACTCCGGGCTTTGGGATCACCCGCTCGATCTTCGCAACCGCGAAATACCCACGCGGCCCAGCCTTCACTGGCTCATAATAAATGACCCAGTCGCCCACGGCCTCTTGGACAGCCTTGAGGTAGCTGCGCGGAAAGTCGTAGACGACGTCAGGTTCGTCGTCGTAAATAGAGTCCGCCTTGTGTAGCAGCACGAGCTTAGTCATGCCCCCAGAGAATACGATCCTGGGCCGAACGCAAGCGATCAATCGATGTAATTCATTGCAAACCGGTTTCCTGCACACCCGCTAAGTCATTGATGTTGCCAGACGTAGGCTGCACCCGGGTTACAGAAAAATCCAATGAAATCAGGAGACGAATGCGGATTGGATATCCGCCCACGCATTCGTTGGCACCAGTCGCGAAAACGCGAAACTCTTAGCGCATCTCGCCGACGACCGCACGCCATCGATCTCCCGCTCATGCGCGCCGTAGGAACGGCGCATGCTAACCGGCGCGATCGATGCCGATGGTGCCGTGACATCGTCCTCAAACGGCCCAAAGCTGACCTCGCCGCGACTACAACGAATGGGCTCATGGTCCGCATAGCTGACGTTCACTAACATTTCGCGATCTGGTACGTTCTATCTTTCGGTATTGGCGATGGCCTTGCGAACTACCTTGCCTTCAATTCATAGTTGTCCAATGTGTAACCTCTATTCAAACACAACCGCCGTCGAAGCAATGCGGCAGCTTTTCAAAGTGCCACCTGCTAGAGACTGGACGGGCAATGCGGAGCCGTTGGCGGGTATATTCCCCAAAGGGATCGCGCCCGTAGTGCGCTTAGACCAAGACGGTGAGCGCGAATTGATCCCACTGTCTTGGGGCTTCCGCACGACGAACAAATCCAAGAAGACGGGTGCGATTATCTCCCCGCAGGCGTGGAACAATGCGCGTGACGACAACCTGCATTCTGGTCTTTGGAGGTCCAGTTTTGAAACGCGGCGCTGTTTGATTCCCGTTTCCTCCTACTGCGAAACCAAAGGCCGGAACCCCGCGACCTACTATTGGTTCGGGGTCAAAGGCGATGACCTACGTCAACCGTTTGCGTGTGCAGGGATGTGGCAACGGTCCCGATATGAGACCAAGGAAGGTCCAGAGGACTGTGTAACCTTCACGATGATAACGACAGAGGCCAACGACCTCGTGCGGCCATATCACGCCAAGGGTCGAATGCCTGTCATTGTGGAACCGGGCGACTTTTCTAACTATTTGAGCGGGCCAGAAAGCGATGCGCGGGCCTCATTGCAGCCGTATCCGTCCGAAAAAATGCGAATTGTGCAGGACGGAATAGGCTTGAAGTCTGATCCGTTGCCATAGCGAAAACGCATTTCCCTTTTGACAAATGTGGGTTTTGTTCCACATATGTTCTCATTATGCCAGCCAGTCGTCCACCAATCCGTGCGCATCCCGGAAAGCCGTTTCGCACCCTCGCGGACGCGGCAGGGGATAATCAGGTCATGACCATCAAGTGCAACCTGTGCCGTAAGAAGATTAGTTTCATTGCTAGCGATTTGGTGGCCGTTGTTGGACCCGACTGGCCCGTCCACATCCCGCCGTTTGGGTGTAGCAAATGTGGAAAGGAATATATCAATGTTGAGTTCTGGAGGGTGCAACCCGAACACCTTGGGCGCGTTGCTGTGCGCAGACCGTTCAAGCTTGTTCAAAAGTGGCGAACTGAAATGCTGGGGGATCGGCGCTAAGGCTGAGAACGGGTGAGGCTACAACGAAAGATGGCGACAAGAGCAAAGCTTCCGAAGGAAACTTATCCGCCCTCAATGCTGATCGAAGCGAACGGCCCTTAGCTGCCGTTCGCCTCACCTCGGCTATGCTGCGGTGCGGCCCGTCAGACCGGACCTTCGCCGCAACTGCAAAATCAGATGAAAGGTGAATTCACAGTCTGCGGACAAAACGGTCATTGCATTTCACTCGTTCCAAGCGACCTCAAGAACCAGCTTACGCAGGATCGCCTCTGTGTACTGCTGATGGGATTCAATTGATAGTGCAAACGACCCCTCGCCGGCGACCACTTCTTGCCAGAAATAGTCGCTAATGGTGTCGTCGCCGTCAGAGGCGCGATCCGCCGCCGGAAGGATCAATCCGTTGATTGTAATGTCGTTTTCGCTCAGGACGGCCAAGGCTTCGCTCACCGCTGGGCCGTCGCTGTTGCGCCCGTTGCCCGAGATATCGACAACTTGCCGATTTGCCCTGTAGGAATTGCTGTTCAGCAAACCATTTGAGAATATTAACGCCGTCCCAATTGCGGTCTCGCGGTTTGGACGGGCGAGCGCCAATCCGTCGATGGCGTTGGCAAATCGCTCAAAATCCTGGGGTGTTTCAAGCAAGGTCCACGGAACGCTGATTGTTTGATCGCTTTCGCGTTAAAAGTGGAGTCTCATCGCGGTGCGTTGCTGAACGGAAGCGAAAAAGAACGGCAGGACGCCCTTGATGACCTGCGGAGACTCTTTGAGACAACATTTGGTTTCGGCGCGAAAATGAACAATGTCAGCCTGATGCTCTATGGCGGTGCGGTTGGCCCTTGGACTGGGCAGAGCATCTGTAACTGTGAATGCTTCTATCACAAGCTTATCGGGGTTTGCGGTTGTTGGAAGGAACATGAAACCAGAGGTGCGATCCTGTTAACCGGCGATGGGAACCTTAAAAGTGCTGCGAAGTGGGACAGCTTGGAGGGTTACCTTGATGCGCGCCGGGCGAGACGAACAAGCATTTTTCAAGTGCCGCACCATGGCGCGCGCGCGAACTGGCACCTCGGCCTTGCGTCCTCAGCGTCGCCATCAATCAGTGTATTTAGTTCTGATCCCACGCATAACTACGGCCATCCCCATGCAGAAGTACTACGTGATTTCTGGCCTCATCGCTCAATTCAGGTCGACCAGCATTCCGGATTTTCACTCCATATGATCTTGGAACAATGAGGGACGTCTCAGTCTGATCTTTTGGCGGGGTCTCAGATGCGAATATGCTTGTCGAGCAAAACGCTAATAGGTTTTGGCCTGTGGGGCATTTTGCGTGGCAATGTCGGAAGCTTTAGCGCAAGAAATGCGGCTGATGGCATAAAACGATGAGCTAAGCCGAATGCAGTTTCTTCGTCTCGTGGCTCAAGCCAGCCGGCGGCCTCCAAGATGCGTAAATCTTGCCAGCTAATCCCTGAAGTCAGTGTTGTCGGAGAAACGAGGGATGGACGGTGGCGCAGCATAGCCGCCGCGGCGCGATGAACCGGTCCTGTGTGTGCCGGCCTTACTCTCGCGTAGAAAGCAATTAGGTGCGCACGGGCAATCATTGCCAGCTCAAAAGCACTTTCGGCCATTTGATCTTCGAGGTTGGTACCAACGTCTGTCTCAGGCCGCTGGATCGCTCCAGGGGTATCATGGTAGAGGCTATACGCCGCAAGCGCGGCACAAAGCCTGTCCATCAGGCCAGGAAGTGCGGTTGCGCGACGCCTGGCGTCAGGCGGGAGGTGCCGTGCCTCTGCATCGTCTGTGCAGATCGACATCAGCACGTGCCGGGAGCTGCATTTCGCGCGTTTAGCGGCGAAGGCTCTCCATTGTTGGTTTTCTTGGGGGCTCTGAGCAAGTAGTTTTGGAAGCGGCATTGGAGGCAATGCTGGCGCAGTTCTGGCTGGCAGATAGGCGGGGCAGAGAACTGGCCACACGCCCCGGGGGAGTGGGTCCTCATTGGGGTCATCGGGCGCGCCCCGCACCGCGTAAAGGTCAATCAGATGCTGCGCTGCTGCAGGGTGGACCGACACCGCGGCGTGACGGACTGCGGCGGCACCAGGGCCAAATAGACCGACGCTGATCACTGGCTCATCGGAGGAACGCGGGAGAGCCAGTGGGAGAGCTGCCTCACAGGTGGCAAGGATTGCAACCAGGACGGCGAAGGGCGGCGCGCCAAACGCCAGCCTGGCGCGCTCAGTGGCATCCAGCAAGGCCTCTGGAAAGGCGCAATGTAGTGAGGCCGCCGCCGGCACCGGATCAAGTACGCCGAGGATGTCGAGCGGATGGCATTGCGGCGCCTCACCGAGCACCGGAGGCGGTGCCGATAAGGCGGCCGACCAGCGCCAGCGGGGGGTGTAGAGGCCTTGTGCAGCGGGAGCGCCATCGCGGGCAGCTGGCAACGCTGCTTTCCCTAAAAGGTGACTGAATGACTGAAATTCTGCAGGTAGTTGTAGTTCTATACTATGTGTACATCTGTTCTCTCTGTGTTCTTTTATATTTCTCTTTGTAGTCATATGTAAAAAACTAGTCATTCAGTCACCAATACATCTTTTATATAGCATAAACAAACACTTGTTTGGTGACTGAAGGGGTGACGGACAGGTGACAAAGGTGACGGAAACCAGCCGTAGGCGCCTGCTACCCCCCCCGCTGGCGCAGCACCACCCCCCGCTGGCGCCGCCCCCTAATGCACGCTTCAGTCACTTTTCACCCCTTTTGATCACCTGCCGGTCACCCTTTCCGTCACCCGTTTTGCGCCCATCATCCACGGCACGGAGGTACTGAATTGCGGCTTGCCTCGCGTTTTTTCCAGGCCTTTCCTCACCCCCCTTCGGCGGCTCTGCTAGGCGACGCTCAACCTGAAATCCGCGTGCCACATTCCTGCGCACATCCGATAGACCATAACGCATAGCGTTCTCACGAACGGCTTTGGTCAGCGTACGGACAGACCACGGTTTATGGCCATTGTGCTCCGCCCATCGGTTGAATTCGTCTAACAGCGCGCTGTAGGAGTTAAACGCGCCAAGAGACCAGTCGACCGAACTTAGGGAGCCGCTCTGCATCTCAATCAAGAATTGGAGTACGATGTCTTCCTCTTCGAAATACCTCCGCGTCGCGTCGGTGATTGACTGAGGAATGCCTAGCCCCTTCACGCCGCCGCCGTCTGCTAGGAACTTGCGTGCGCCTTCGATCATCCAGCCAAGGATGGCAGGGCCTTCGTCATTAAGCAGGCGCGCAGCAAGATTGGGGTCCTGCTCATCTGCCGAGAATTTCCGCGACATCTCCACAAGCAAGATACGACGCAACATGGCTTCTTGTGCCCCATGAAAAGACGGCAAGGTATTGGCTGTGAAAATGATCGTGGCGCGGGGCGTGAATGAGAACTCATCCTTGTGCATCTTGCGCGCGGTCATCCTTTCGCCACCGGTTAGATCCTTTAATAGCGTATCATTCCATGAACGCCCCGCAGGCACTTCACTTGCCAATACGAGGAGCTTGCCTGCGAACGATGCGATCTCCGTCGGGTGCCGGTCACTATGACTTTGCATGAACACTTTCGCCGACGCAGTGGCGGTATATGATCCCAACAGTCGGCCCATGACGTCGCGCAGAACCGATTTTCCATTCGCACCGTGACCATAAAGCACGACAAACTTCTGCGGCGAAACATCGCCGACGAGCGCGCTGCCAAACATCCGCTGGATGAACTCCACCATCTCGACATTGCTGTCGAACACCTGCGCGAGGAACTCCTGCCAGCGAGGGGCGGACACACCTGACGGCGCTGGCGTAAACGCCGTCTGCTGCGTTACCATATCACCCACCGTGGCAGGTCTGACCTCTCCGGTTCGCAGATCAACCACGCCACCCGGCGTGCCTAGCAGCTGTGGGTTCGCGTCGAATTCGTCGACCTCGGCGGCGTCCATGCGAACTACTGACGTTTGCCAGACGGCCTTGAGACGCGTCTGCGAGCGCAAGTTTTTGCGCAACGCTGCCGCCTTGTCGCGAGCAGCCTTGTCGGCCTCACCCTCGCGGAGACGAACCTCGGATGCTTCCAACTTGGCGTCGCCAACGTCGCACAGGAATTCAGAGAGGCGGCGACGTGTGTCGGTTTCGTCAAGCACGCGCCACATGCCGGTCTCGTGGTCAAAGCGTCGGATCGAACCGTCACTAGCGCGCACGATCTCCGGGGCTTCTTCGTCACATCGGCCCCCTTCTGCGGCAATCCACGCCAGCGCAAGGCTGGTGTCATCGGTTTCCACCTCCGAAAGCGCAGCGAGTCGCTCATGCTGATCTGTCATCTCATTTTCGTCGCGATCGTTTTGCGCATCCGTGCTGAGCGCCTCGTTAAGATAGTCTTTCATTGGTTCGTCCCCCCAGTCTGGCGCTGACCGAGCGCGCGCAGGCGGTTATGCAGCGTAGATGTCTCAGCATCTCGATTGGCCAGTGATCGTGCGACCTCGACATGCCGGTCCTCGTCGCACTGCGCCTTCCAAGCTGCCAGCGCCGCGCCACTGTCGCCCCCGTGCTCGAAGTGTGCGTATAGGTCGAAGGCATCGCCGTAACGTGTCCCGCCGTTGGCGCTCTTTGCCCCAAGTCCTCGCTTAGCATCACTTCCAGATAGACTGACCCACGCCTCGCCAGCATCGTCGCGATACACGCGCGTCGCGTAGCTGCCGGACGTCTGATACGGGGAGCGCCAATGATCCGTCGGCCCGTGACCCGATGGATCAGTTGCCTGAACATATCGGTAGCGGCTGAGGAGTTCATCGACACGATTTCGTGCGTTGAAACGGGAGATCAGTGTCGCTCCACCCCCTCTTCGTTGCTTCGCCTGTTCAGCTGCGGCATCCGCCTCACACTGGTTGTCAAGACGTCGCGCACCCCGCAGGCGCACAATCGGATGTTTGTCCGTCAGATCGAGCGCAAAATCAGGATCCTTACCGATTTCGGCTGCGAACGCCAGATGGTCGTCCCCACAAGGGTCGCCATCAGGAGCGTTTGGCAGAAAGGAAATCTGGCCCGGTCGAGACCCAGCGTCGTCAGGGTCTACCCGTCCGTCGCTTGCCTCACGTAGCAGGGCGCAGAGGGCCTTTGCGGTGTCAGCGTAATCCCCACCCAAGAGCGGTCGTTCCAACGGGATGATGACGCGCCAGCGCGGGGCACGAAACGTTGCGCTCTTGGTCGAGTAGATGAGCGCCACAGCACCGCCTGTTACGACCAGGACAGCGCGTTCCACCTCGCTGAATGTTGCCCCGCCGCCGTCTATATCGACGACCAACGCCACGAATTCTCCGTCTGCAACCTGGTCGGCACTACCGCGTGATGGGAGCGTGGACGGCAAAAACCAGCGAGCCTTCTCCTTAGCGATGCAGGGCCAGTCGAACCGGTCCTCGTCGTCGGTGAGGCGGGTAGCCTCATATACGAGGTCGTCATAGGAAATTGAGCCGTTTGGTCCGCCATGTACGCCGTGCCCAGTTACCATTGGCCGCGTGAACGGGTTGTCTTGACTGTTTTTTATGGTGTGCGCTGACTTAGTCATTTTTGCTCTCCGGATGGACTTGGGGCGTTATTGCGCAATACGCGGGCAACAGGTGTCAGCGTGCCGTTCTTGCTCATGAGTGTGCGCCTACCATGGCGCGGATTACGTGTTCTCGCGGCCATTCTGACCTCCATTCGCTTAATGTGGGACTTGGGTTTCGGCTGACTGCTGAATGCGTCGCTGAACGCCTTCAGATGTCAAAGCGCGCCCCTAGCCGATGCGGGGTGCGTTTTGCGCAGCCGAGTTTTCGGACAACGCGGACATCCATTCTTCAACATCACTCAAGCGCCACGCGACGGCGTGCTCACCCAATGAAACTGGCCGCGGGAAGCGGCCTTCAGCGATGTAACGGTACATGGTGGACTTGGCCATTCCAGTAAGGTGCATCACCTCTTTGCGGCGGATTAGACGTTCAGACATTTGAGTTCTCCTGATACCAAGCGGACCAGAACAAGATATCTGTTCAATATCGGCTTCAGCCAGTAGCTCAACTTGACAATAAATTCGCTTGCTAGTTTGGTGCGCCATTCAAGCGCACGAGATTTTCTAAGCCTTGCTGTCAACGTGCGTAATGACAGATTAGAAACTAGATACTGGATCGTGATATCGTGAGTTATCTGACCACGCGAAAAGGCAACTCATCAAGATAGATATATGTAATGGCTATGAAATAACCTATGGTCTTGAAGCTTCGCGGCATGAATAATAGTTGTTAAAAAATTTATTGCCTTGTCCCGAAATTGAGCTACCCCCCGAAATTAGGACACTGACGTAAGCTGCGATTTGTAGTCTGCTGATCTTCAACACGAAGGAGATCAAGATGTCGAAGCGGAAGCAACATCACCCAGAGTTTAAGGCGAAGGTCGCGTTGGAAGCGGTAAAAGGCGAGGAGACGGTCAGCGAGTTGGCCAGTCGGTTCGGGGTTCATCCTACGATGATCCATCAATGGAAGCGGGCTTTGCTTGAGGGCGCATCTGGTGTGTTCGAACGAGGCAGCCGAAAGGCACCTGAAGTGGATGAAGAGCAAGTAAAAGACCTGCATGCCAAGATCGGGGAGTTGGCCGTCGCCAACGATTCTTTGTCAAGAAAGCTCAAGCCGTGGACCGGAAAGTGAGGCGCAAAATGGTTGAGCCAAACTTGCCAGGCCTGTCTGTGGGTAGACAATGCGCCCTGCTGTCGCTCTCACGATCGTCATTTTACTATGAGGTTAAGGGCGAGAGCGAGATGAACCTCGATCTAATGCGTCTGATTGATAAGCAGTTCTTGGAGACACCGTTTTATGGCGTTCGCCAAATGACATGGCACCTGCGCAATGAAAATCACGTGGTCAACGAAAAGCGGATCAGACGTTTAATGCGGCTGATGGGCCTTATGCCGATCTACCAGAAACCCAATACCAGCAAGGCAGCGAAGGGTCACAAGATTTACCCCTATCTGCTAAGTGGCCTTCGCGTGGATCGGCCAAATCAAGTTTGGTGCGCCGACATCACCTATCTGCCTATGCGGCGGGGCTTTCTGTATCTGGTGGCTATCATGGACTGGCACACTCGTAAGGTGCTGGCGTGGCGCATCTCAAACACTCTGGAAGCCGGGTTCTGTGTCGATGCGCTGAACGAAGCCATTCACGAGTTTGGTCCGCCTGACATAATGAATACAGATCAAGGCAGCCAGTTCACGTCGTTTGCCTGGACGGACCGGCTGCGGCGCTCAGGTGTCCGAATCTCAATGGATGGCAAGGGCAGGTTCTTGGACAACATCTTCGTCGAACGCCTCTGGCGGTCACTGAAATACGAATGCGTCTATCTGCATGCTTGGGAAACCGGATCAGAGGCCAGAGCTGGCGTCAGAAAATGGATCGAGTTCTACAATCACAAGCGCCCGCATTCTTCTCTTGGCGGCAAACCACCTGCTGTGGTCTATTGGCAGAGAACTGAAACAACCAACCCCGATCAGCAGGTGCAAAGAGTAGCTTAAATTACGCCAGATCCTGTCCAACAATTGGCCTAACTGGACCGAACGTGCATATTTGGGCATCTTGAAGAACAAGTTGAGAACATTCGACGTTCGCTGACTTTCGCTGCGCCAGCCATGAACTGGTGAGATGCGGACAAAGTCAGCTTTCGCTGCAAGTTGCACTAATGACTGGTTCAGGCGTTCCCGGAATGCCTGGAATGAGCATACGAACTAAGGACGAGCCACCTGTCCATACTGTTGGTGAGCGCTGTCTGTCCGATCAGATTGATACGATCATTTTCAATCTCACGTGACAGTTTTGAATAGCCATAGAAAACCGATGCAAACGCCTCGAATTCGGCCGTGATATAAAGGTCAATCTCGAAGCCTGGATCGAGAAAGCACACATCAGTGTCAAAACCGGGCCGGCACAAGATCCAGAACTCCCGCTCATTGCTTTCTTGCTCGGGGAACGTCAGTTTCATCACCAACCGTCGCTTTGGCAGCGCAGCAGTGTCAATATTCTGACGGATATTCCAGACAAAGGGGCCAGGCTCGGTTTTGCAGGTGTGATCCTGAATTGAGGTGTTCCGGTAGGCCCATTTGCCCAATTGGGTAATAATTGGTTCAAGCTCTTTAGCTGCATCGGTGCGGAAATACTCAATGCCGCCACTGGCCTGATCTTCAACGCGCTCTACAAGACCCTGAGCCTGAAGCGTCTTTAGACGCTTTGCCAGCAAGGTAGGCGAAATCCCCGGTATACCCCGCCGAATTTCATTAAAACGTGTCGACCCCCAACCCAATTCTGTCAGGATGTGAATGGTCCAACGCGGCTGCAAAATATCACAGGCCATATGGATTGGGCAGTAGAACATGTTGTTTTGTTTTGGCACCGCGTGACCTCCCTTCATGTACGGTAAAACAGCACACAGGGTCGATCCAGTCCACTTTCTGTATCAGGGTTGGTCCCTTTTCTACACTGGAGAAAACTTCGAGGACGGATGACGATGAAGTGAAGCAATCTGGAGCCAAGCGATGACAGACACTCCTAACATCTCATCCGCGTTAGAGCGCAACCGTCGCGCCTTTGTCAGAAGTCCGGCAGTGGCTAAGGACAGCACCCACACCAGCACCACCTCGGCAAGTGGCTTTCTTTCTGTATCACGCGAGGGCTCCAGCGAATTGACCTGCGACATGCCCCAGATCATGGGGGGCACGGGTATGGCACCGACACCTGGTGTTTTGGGACGGGCCTGTCTTGCCAGTTGCATTGTAATGGGCGTTCGAATTGCCGCTGAAACCAGAGGCGTATCGGTCGGTGAAATCACTGTTGATTTATCCATGGACTGGGATAACCGCGGCATATTCGGGATGGGCGGGGTATCGGCCGGACCCGGGAACATTCAGCTCAGGATCACACTGGACAGCTCTGCATCGGAGAACGTGTTGCAAGATGTCGTGGCGGAAGGGTTGAAAAACGACCCGTGGCTGATTGCCCTGCAAGATCCTCACAGTGTGCAGACCGAACTGCAAGTCAATCGAGGAGAATAAGCCATGGAACCTAAACTGCAATTGCGGGTGCAACGCTATGGGTGGGACGCCGCGGCCCCCAACTATCACACCGACTGGGCTGCTCAATTGCGCCCGGCTCAGGACACTCTGTTGGAGATGGCGAACCTGCAACCTAGAATGTCTGTCCTTGAAACCGCTTGTGGAACCGGCATGGTGACATTGCGCGCCGCACGGGCGGTTGGCCCCTCCGGTTCGGTGCTTGCAACTGACCTGTCAGGGGAAATGATCAACCAGGCTACCAATAAATGTGCGGGTGCTGACCTCTCCAATGTGTCTTTCGCTCGGATGGGGGCGGAAGCGCTGGATGTCGAGGACAACAGCTATGACATAGCGCTCTGCGCTCTGGGCCTGATGTATGTGCCTGATCCGCGCAAGGCCCTGGCAGAAATGGCGCGTACTGTGCGCCCCGGTGGCAAGGTTGTCGCAACGACCTGGGGGGAACGGCGACATTGCGGGTGGGCGGATATCTTCCCGATTGTCGATGCTCGGGTAGCATCAGAAGTCTGCCCGATGTTCTTTGCCTCTGGTGCACCAGGTATTCTCAAAATGGATTTTGAAGCCGCGGGCCTAACTGACCTACACGAGAAACGACAATCGGAACTGCTGGAATTTGAAACCCCGAACGCGTTAACCCGAGCCATAACGCTAGGAGGCCCGGTCGCGATGGCCGTGAAACGATTTGATGCAGATGTTTTGGCACAAGTCCAGGACGAATTCCTTACATCCGTATCACAACATCTGCGTCCTGATGGTGGCTATTCGATACCTGGTGAATTCGTAACTGTTTGTGCGACCGTTTCTTGATAGCATGGTGTATCTGCGGATCAAACGCCCACTCAACGCGAACCACAGCGGTCACTCAATCGTCGCGCAGTATCGGGTAAAGAGGGCTCTGTGCGGACGAATGCACTGGCAGAGAAACAGGGTTCCAACAACTTCGGATAACGGCCATTCAGCTGGATGCTATGCTCTCTTTGTCAGCGCGGTGCTGATGTCTGGGTTTGGAGGGAGGATTGGAGGGCATATTATGCCAAGAGTCCAACTTCCCGCAGTTACCCCAAAACACAGAGCCTGGAACAAGGGCCGGATCATCGGCCAAAAACGTCCCCTTCTTCCTAAACAAGTGTGGGCCATCCGGGCGCGGCTTGAACTTTCGGGTTATCTTCGTGACCTTGCGCTGTTTAACGTTGCGATTGATAGCAAACTGCGCGGCTGTGATTTGGTCAAACTCGCCGTGGCCGATTTGGTCAAAGATGACCGCGTTCGCGAACGCGTTTCAATAGTCCAGAGTAAAACCAAGAAACCCGTTCAGTTCGAACTCACTGAAAACACAAGAGATACCGTCATTGCGTGGATGCGATCTCCAGAGATGATCGGGTGCCGGTTCATGTTTCCGAGCCGTTTCCACGACCGCCCGCATATCTCAACACGTCAATATGGTCGACTTGTTCGTGACTGGGTTACAGCGATTGGCCTGGAACCCAGCGGATACGGAACACACTCAATGCGCCGAACCAAAGCTGCGGAGATTTACCGCAAGACAGGGAACCTCCGCGCCGTGCAACTTTTGTTAGGCCATACGAAGGTCGATAGCACAGTGCGTTATCTGGGCGTTGAGCTGGAAGATGCGCTAAGCATTGCTGAACGGATCGACATCTGAACGAAGTTGGCGTGCGGCTATTGCCGTTCGCCAATCAAGACCAGGCCTTCTTGGTTCCCGCAGCGGTCGGCAGGACTGAGCCCACATTCCCGAATGCTGCAGGGCTTTCGAATGGCTGCTTCACCAATGAGGCAAAACCCTTCAACACTGTTTGGGTTGTGAACGGGGTTTGTGGCAGCGCAGAACTGTCTATTGTCGAGCCACTCCAAAATGGAGAGTTCTTGAAAAGCAAAAGTGGATACAACAACTGCCGCAAGTTAAAGTTGATCGTAACGCGAGGGGTTACTGGCTTTCAGCGCTTTCTTGATCTGACTGCGCTTCTCGTGTGAAACGGCGCTCAGGATCGACTGTAGTTCCCGATCTATAAGATTGCGGCTCGCTCCTAGGGCTTCGGCTTTCTTATACCATTCAGCACCTTTAGCATACGATCCCATTTCTATGCTGACTGCGCCGAGCAATGTGCAGGGGCGGTAGTCTTTTGGTTTCAGACTATGCGCCTCTTTTCCAAATCGAACAGCATCGTCACGACGACCTAGGTCTCGAAGGGCGCCGCCGCCAGTCGTCAACAAGGCTGAGCGTGGTTTAATAGCTTTGTCTGCCTTAACAAGTGCTTCTTCTACGACGGCTAGTCCCGTTTCGGGACACTGGGCTTTGCGCCATTGGCTACAAGCATCGATGGCCTTCCACACATCACCTGTTAGGAGCCAGTCCTTAGTTGAAATCGATGCCAAGTTTGCGTGATTGGCATAGCGAAGTTTTTTAGTCCAATAAATTGATCCGTCAGTATCCAACCACACAAGATCATCTTGTTCTATCGGTTGTTTTGCAATGACTAAACGAAGTATGCGCAGTACCCGCTCCGAGTCTTCGCTTTCTAGATTCGGTAGGTCAAAACGGTCAGGGAGCTCACGCGCCTTCTTCTGCGCCTCCTCCTCCCTCATCCGCTTCTCGCGGTTAAAAGCAATGTAAGCCTCTCTGAGCCTTTTTTCTTCTGAGGAAGTCAAAACGACTAAGTCCTAAAAATAGTTGCACTCTCAAGGTCGGCGATATTCACTTCAGCCGCAACCCCATTCAGACTTTGAAGCTACCGCAAAGTCCCTCAAGAACACTGCTTTGGGTACGCTGCCTATAGCAGCCATTGGCGCATTCGCAGCGAAGGGCAGCAAAGTCCGCATCTTCCCAGTTCGTGCACGGCGCAGCGAACGGCGGCAAAACCTCATGTTCCGCTATTGTTCTTCAAGACGCCCAAATATGCACGTTCGGTCCAGTTGGGCCCAATTGGGGAGTAGCTCAAAATTAGGTAATTTGGTAATCCCCCCCAAAATTAGTGGTGTTCAAAAGTAGAATTTTCTCGGCAGGATACCTGAGGAGATTTTTGATGAAGACAGCACGATATAGCGACGCACAGATCATGGGCATTTTGAAGCAGGCGGAGGGCGGTGTGCCTGTTTCTGAGCTGTGCCGTGAGCACGGGATGAGCAGCGCGAGCTTCTACAAGTGGCGGGCCAAATTTGGCGGTATGGATGCGTCTTTGATCGCAGAGATGAATGATATGGCCGAACAGAACCGGCGTCTCAAGAAGATGTATGCCGAGATGAGCATGCAGAACGATTTGCTGAAGGAAGCTCTTGGAAAAAAGCGCTGAGGCCGTCTCAGAGGAGAGAGATGGCCATGAAGGCAGTCGCACGACAAGGGGTCAGCATTGCACTGGCCTGCCGCACCTTCCAAATCAGTGAGACGTGCTATCGGTATAGCCCTATCCTGAGCGACGAGAATGAGGAGATCGCTGACTGGCTGGAACGTCTGACGGCCAACAAGCGGAGCTGGGGCTTTGGACTGTGTTTTCTGTATCTGCGCAACGTGCAGGGCTATGGCTGGAACCACAAACGGGTGTATCGGATCTACTGTGAGTTAGAGTTGAACTTGCGCATCAAACCCAAGAAACGGCTGAAGCGGGACAAGCCAGAACCGCTGGCAGTGCCGGATGCGCCAAACGACACTTGGTCAATGGATTTCATGGCGGATCAGCTTGCAGATGGCCGGTCCATCAGGACGTTGAACGTGCTGGATGACTTCAACCGCGAGGGTTTGTGCATTGAAGTGGACTTCTCGTTGCCAGCCGAACGCGTCGTGCGAAGCCTGAACCAGATCATCGAATGGCGCGGAAAACCCAAAGCCATTCGTGTCGACAACGGACCTGAATACATCAGCGGAACCCTGATGACATGGGCTGAGAAACAAGGCGTTCGGCTCGAGTACATCCAGCCAGGTAAGCCGCAGCAGAACGCCTATATCGAGCGATACAATCGCACGGTTCGCGACGAATGGCTGGGGCAATACATCTTTGAAACCATTGAGGAGGCACAGGATCAGGCCACGCAATGGCTCTGGACTTACAACAACGATCGACCCAACATGGGCATCGGCGGCATAACACCCGCAATGAAACTGAAAATGGCTGCGTGAATTCTACGGCTGAGCCCCATTAAAAATGGGGGGATTACCATTTTACTAAGGCAGATTAATGAGATTTTTCAAATCGTCTCCAAATTGCAGCCCAGCCTTTCTAAAGCTAACAGCTGCCATTTTGGTCACTTCAGTACCTGCTTTTTCAGCAGATTTCTATGTTCGCACTGATCTAAGTGACACTTATATCTCAATTAGTGGCGTGATCGAAGAGGGGGACGCCGAAGAGTTTCGCACGCTAATGCACGAGATAATTGCGACGCCCTTTATTGATGGAATAACAGTCATTTTGGATAGTCCAGGCGGAGACGTACGCGAAGCGGTCGCAATCGGAGGCATCGTTCGTGGTGCGTTTGCGGACACACATACAGCAACCACCTGGGTCAAATTGCCTCAACACAGCATTGGCGGAAACCCAAAAATCACAATCATTGATGCCGACTATGAAGCTAGTCTTCCAGAGCTGTCAAAATGCTGGAGTGCTTGCACCATTATTTTATTTAGTGGTGTTAATGTGGGAATACTTGATAATTTAGATATGCGCGGCGAGGAAACCCAACGCTATCCAACCGTGGGCGTTCATCGACCACGAATGTTAGACGATCAATTTGCTTCACTTACACCGCAAGACGCGCAAGATGCATATGACGATATACTCTCGGTCATGTCTGACGCACTGGCCGAAATGGGTGCGCCAGACAGTTTCATCCGACGGACAATGGCAACGCCGCCAACCGAAATTGATTTGATTGCAAGTGATGAGATGTACTCTTTATATACTCCGAGTGAAACGTTCCTGAACGATTGGTTGGTTGCGCGATGCGGTCACAAGACAGATATCTTGACAACTGATCAGCGCGAGATTTGGGAAAGCTACCAGACATTTCTCGATGGATACCATGACGAATGGGAGGCATTAACACAAAGCGGTTCGTGGGCCGAAATATCTGAATTCTACGAAGAAGACGTCGCTCTGGTACAGCATTTCGGCCTCACATTCGCAGGCGAAATTCGACGTTTGGAACGCGAGCTAGATGCATTTGGGAGAACTGTCGAGTTCTGCAAGGAGGTAAACATACGGACAGCGCGTCAAGAATGGGTTGATCGCAATTGAGTACCGCTTTCTGTTTCGATCTTGCGTTCATCACAAACTGCTTTCACCGCTCTTTGCCAACTACCCTCATCCAAGCCCAAAACTCTTAATATCGCCTCGACTGCGAGGCAAAATGAGCCATACGGAACGTGACCGTCGGGTATATCAAAGACCATTCTTCTCCTGCGGCGGAATTCGACTGCTGGAAGTGCGGCAGCCATAGCTCTGTCGAATGTAGCGGCCGCCGCGTACGCATCGTCAAAAAACTTGGCGACTATTTGTGCAATTTCACGCGCGGCCAAATTAGTACCCCCTTGGGCTGCGTTTTCCGTCAACCATTCTCTGATATCTTTCGCGACGCGATCAAATTCGTCAGCGTGCTGCAGTAAGCGTTCAATAAGATCGTTTTGCCGTTTGGACGGTCCTGCGCCAGCCATACGCTTTCTTGCCAGCACGCAGGCCTCATGTACCATTTCTCCCGTGACCATATCTGGATCAGGAGGTAGGTCTCGCACCTCAGCAACTCTTTGATCGCCAGGCAGCGCATTTATCGCAGTGGCTGCGCGATCTGCCGCATCAGTATCACGCAGATTATCAACCCAGCTCCGTATGTGGCGCGCGGCGTTCTCATGAGCGGTCGCGGTTGCTTTCATGTGAACCCGATTGTTTTGCTTCGCTGAGCCAAGGACCAAAATTTTCCAATCGATATTACGCGCGTGAGTACCCAGCCAGATTTTGACGACTTCGCGCATAGCGTGATTTAGTAATTTTTGCTGTCTTGTTGTGCAGAGATTGGGTGAACTATCCAAGAGATCGGGCCACCGCCTTCGCGCCATTGACGACGCTAGCTTTCCATCGGCTACTCCAACAAGAATATCAATTACCTTTGAACATCGTTTGCCAGCAGTTCCTGGCTCACCCAATGGTGGCGGTGAATACGGCCAGTCCTTAATCACTTTTGGAGGGCGTCCACGCACTGCCATTTCAAGTTCCCTCAACAAATGAGGTTTGACTTGCATTCTCGTCTGCAGGTTGGCCGCGTAGGAAATTTGCCCAAGCAGTCATCATGGCTCGTCGCCGTTCAAGCATATCAGAGCGACGGTACGCACGTTCCACTGCGCTACCCACATCGTGAGCAAGCGCCATTTCCGCCATGTCGCGCGGAAAGCCACGCTCTGCGGTCCAGTCGCGGAAGGTTGAACGCAAGCCATGAGGAACCGCTGGTCGTCCGGAAGCACGATCTAACCATCCCGTACGACCAGCGGTAATTTCGGCTTCCTGCATTCGCCGCATTACAGCGGAAAGCGACATATCGGAGAGTGCGCCGCCGCGAGGAGCGGGAAACACTGGGCAGGCACCATCGGTAGGTACAGCATCGGGAGCTTGCGCCATACGCTCCAACAACGAATTAGCCGGCACCGAGAGCGGCACGCGATGCTCGCGGCGCGCCTTCATTCGGGTGGCCGGCACAGTCCAAACACCCGCCTCAAGGTCAACCTCGGCCCACGTCATACCACGCACTTCGCCTGAGCGCGCAGCTGTCAACGCTAAGAACTCAAGCGCGCGTGCAGCAGTACCGGTCCGATTCTGCAATGCTTCGTACCAGCCTGCAGCGTCAGAACTCGCCAGAGCTGGATGGTGAACGGTCTTGGCCACGCGCTGAGGTTTCGGAAGCATCTCTGAAAGATTGCCTTTCCATCGCGCGGCGTTCTCGCCCTCGCGGTGTCCGGCTGCGGTGGCCCATGACAGGATTGCTTCGATACGTCCGCGCAGGCGCGAGGCTGTTTCAGTCTTCTCAGTCCAAATTGGCTGCAGCACGCGAAGGACATCGGCAGTGCCGACCGTTCCAACCGGAAGCGCGCCAAGAACTGGCAGGGCATAGGTATCGAGTGTGCTGCGCCATTGCTTGCGATGCTTGTCGGAACGGAACTCCAAGGACTTGGCGGCAATTGCCTGCTCTGCAGCGGCAGCGAAAGTCATGATCTCACGTGACTTTCGTTTGTGAGCGATTGGGTCATCGCCAGCATGAACCATACGTTTGTTTGCCATTGCGGCCTCACGCGCAGCTGCAAGCGTCACGATCGGTGGCGCGCCGAGACCCATTTCCCGTCGCCGCCCTGAAATAACGATACGCTGCACCCAGCGTTTACTTCCAGAAGGCTCAACACGCAGTATTAGGCCTAGTCCACCCCCGTCATGGTATTTCCCAGGCTCATGTATCGTTCGAACGAACGCTGCACTAAGCGGCCCACCCTGACTTGATTTAGAACTTGCTCCGGACATCTCCGTCCCCCTCTCTGTCCCCCACGATATAGGGGAATGGAAGGAACTGCACAAGCCTCCTTGGGACAGTATATCGTACGATACAATTGATATAAAACAGTATTATGGAACTCATGGGAACGGATGAGAATGGGGTATGGCTGCCTGTCTCTCCGCCATAAGAACATGATATCTTATTGCTATATAAAAATATGTTTGATTTCTTTTGCATGTGACCTGCCACCCAATACTTCCCCCGCCAAATTCGAGTTTTGGTCGAAGTTTCGAATA
>Ga0316204_10004471_pt1 | contig 24990 bp, 22 predicted proteins | sample 6monrhotite_MG_2_FD_205661 | JGI IMG/M metagenome (GOLD analysis project Ga0316204, IMG submission 205661) | Microbial mat bacterial communities from mineral coupon in-situ incubated in ocean water Damariscotta River, Maine, United States -... | ecosystem: Environmental > Aquatic > Marine >... | reverse complement strand
ATTGACCTCAGGAGAGGGCGCCAGGCGACGGCGCTGCTCGAGCGTCCGCCTCGCGAGAGCCTGGGGCTGGTCCTTGATCCACCTGCGTTCGGAGGTCACCCGAGGACAGGCGCACGCTGGGGGCCGGGAACGAAGGGGCTGGAGTTAGGCGCCGGTTGGGCTCAGAAACGTCTCAGGGGTGGGACGGAGTGGGCAAATATTGCCCATGCGACTGGAGCGGTGGGACGAAAGGAGCCGGTTGGCCGTGGCGGCTCAGCGGTCGTGGAGACCCTTCCCTTCGAAGACCTTCTCCTTGGACTTTAGGACCCGCGAGGTGCGCGTCTTGGACTGCTTCCCTCCGGCAAAGTGAATCAGGTAGCCGCGCTGACGGCCCGGAGTCAACGCGGCAAAGGCCTCCGCGAAGGCCGGATCCTCAGCGAAAGCCTCCTCGAGCTCCGCCGGCACCTCGAAATCCGACGTCGCCCTACGCGGCACCTTGAGGCCCGCCGCCTCCGCCTCGATCGCCGCCACCAAGAGCCGCTTGAGCGCAGGCTCCAACTCCGAGATCTGCTTGGCACCCTCGAACCGAATCACCCGACCCACGTGGGAGTTCGCTCCCGGCAACTCCAGCAGCTGATCGGGATCCGGAAGCAACACTCCCTTGCAAAAACTCAGGATCGGCGACCCCTTGAACGCGCTGACCAAGACCACGTTCTTCCCATTCAGCGTGTAGCAGGGCTGGGACCACTTCAGCTCCTCCTCCAGCCCGCTCTCCCGCACGATCCTCCGCAGAATCCGCAGCTCCTCCTGCCAAGTGTGGACCTTGCACTCAGGCGTCTCGAAGAGATCACAACGCCCGCAACCGGAGGCCAAATAGTCGTCGACGCCTGAGATCTTGCGGCGCATGGCTCCATGGCTCCAGTGGGTCTGCGCTAGAGCGCACTCTTGTAGTGAGTCGAGATCACGTTCTTGAGAAACTTGTCGACCTCTGGCGAGATCTCGACCCTCCCCAAGAAGTCGTCCCGCCAGAGGAGCGCCAGGCGCTGGCGAATCGGACGGCTCTCGATCGCCGCGATGGCGTTCAAGCCCTCGTTGAAATCCTGGAGCAAGCCAGCGACACGCCTCGAGATCGCGCCGTCAGCCTTGGCGTCAACGATCTCCGCCAAGACCTGGGCGGCGGGAAACGCGCCGAATCGGTTTCGAGATCCTTCCTCGCCGCTCACGAATCGAGCTCACTCGCTCTTGGAAGCCTTGTCCGGCTCGTCGTCGTCCTCGCCCGACGTCTTGACCGGTGCTTTTTCCTTGCCCTCGCCCTCGCTCGGCTCGCCCTCAGCCTCGCTGGAGGAGCTCCCGTCAGTGCGCTCGATCTTGGCGCCCAGGACAGGAAGAGCCCGCTCGAGGAAGCCCAGCAGCTTGGGCTTGGCGTCCTCGACGTTGCTCAGGAAAGCCTCGATACACCAATCTCCGAACTGAAGCACGACGGTGTAGACGTGAACGCTGCCACCCTGGACCGAGACCGTCCGCTCGCTCGTGAACCCAGCGATCCCCTTGAAGGGACTCTTCTCGTATTCGAGAGAGAGGATCTTGTAGGGGCTGTCGGGCCGCGAGAAGTCCTTGTCCTTCTGAGCCAGGACCTGGCGCTCGACCTCGAGGAGGTCCTTCGCGCCCTGGCTCGAGGCGAAGTGATTCACGACCATGATCCCCTGCTGACCTTTGGGATTCCCCGAGACCATGACCACGCTGGCGTTGAGCTCCTTAATGCAGCGCTCGAGGAGCTTCTGGTCGGCGAGGGCCAGCGCAGCCCGCAGCTGGGCGTCAGAGATCGGGACGATGTTCGACGCGGTCAGCTCCGGAATCCCCAGCTTCTCGGTCATCTTGGCCACCAAGGGCTTGACCTCGATCCGCTCCTTGGGCGGGTTCAGATACTCAGCCGGACGGGTGACCTGGCGAATCGTCTTGGGAGGACTCTTGAAAGCACGCTCCTCCGCCTGAGCGACCCCACCCAAGGCCTTGGCCAGAGCCTGAATGAAGGTCTCTCCCTGGACGTAGGGGATCGAGATTTCAGCCAGCAAGACCCGCATCACCTCGCGCTCAGCCTCGGGCATCTCCTTGGGGAGCTCGCTCGCGACCCGGACCAAGAGCTTGAAGGAGGCCTCCAGACCGAGCTCCCTCGCCGCGGCGCGAGCCACGAGCTGCGCATGTCCTTCGACGACGCTCATTCGAGCGCGGATCGCGGGCGTCGTGGTCTGCCCACCGAGGAAAGTCGCGATCGATCGCTTCTGGTGCTGAGCCGCGTGGACCGCCTCGTGGATCATGACCGCGTCCAGAAAAGCCTGCCCCTGACAGTCTGGGTGATAGAGCTTCCCGAAGGCCTTGAAGGTCTCCGGGTTGATCACGATCTTCCCGTCACTCGTCCTGAGCTTGCCCAAGACAGCCTTGGACAGGGCCCGACTCTGGGCCAGGAACTGCTCCGGACTCACGTCGGTCAGCTTGGCACCGAGAGGCCCCGACTCCGACTCGACGAGGGCCTTCATGCCCATGCCGTCGGTGATCACGAACTCAACGGGCGTGTCCAGTTTGCGCCCCAGCGCCTTCTCGAAAGCCCCCTGAAAGCGCTCCCCGAACCGCTTGGTCAGGAAGGCGGCCTCGAAGCGCGCAGCCCCTCCGCGTGGCTCAACCTCCTTCTGTGGCGAGCTAGGGCTCGGCGTCGCGGGCCCGTCCTGGGCCAGAAGAGGGGTCCCCGCCAGGAGCAGGAGCGAGATCAGGAGCGGGCGCATAGGAGCCTCCAGGCCAGGGAGCGAGAAGGATACGACCTGCTGCCAGTTGAGGGGCGCCAGGAAGGCCCTACACTCGCGGGCGCAGAGGAGGGCACATGTCCGAAGAGACACCCCCCGAGACCAAAGACGACTCGACCAACGACGCCGACGCCGCCGCCCCCGAGGCCAGCGAGCCCGCTACCTCAGTCGCTGTGGACCCCGACGCCCACGTCGAGAAGACGCACCTCTTCGCGCTCCTCTACGTCCAGCGCGACGAGCTGCCCACCGGCGAGGGAGAAGACGACGACAAGGAGCTGGTTCGGCTCCGCCAAGACATTGACGCCTCGGATCGCTACCGCCAGCCCCTCTCGGACGAGCTCCGCCTCGGACCCGACACCGTCGCGCGCTATTGGGCCCACGCCTTCACATGCAACCAATGCCGCTGCCTGCTCCTAGAAGACGGACCCGACGCGCGCCCGCCCCAGACCGAGCAACAAGTCGTCAGCCAAGCCGCCGCCGAAGAAGAGCGCCGCAAGAAGCTCAAGGTCAAGTTCGCCATAGACACAGTGCTCGGAACCGGCTTCTTCATTGGCGCCACGGTCACCATCAACATCATGCGGACCAAGAAGGACGAGCCAGATAAGGGACCGGAGATCTCCTCGGGCAAAATGCAGATCGACCCCATGGCCTTCCTCTTCATGGGGCTGATCCTGGTCGCGAGCTGGTTCTTCGCAGAGGCCTACGGAATCGCCAAGGAGCTCTGGGTCGACTTCTCAGCCTGGAAAAAGGCCGTTCCGGTCGTCGGCAAGGCCTGGCACGCCAAGGGAGTCGCCAAGAAGCTCGATAACGGCAAGCGGATCGGAGGCGGTGGCGCCAAGCCCGGCTCGGATTCATGATCTAGCTCACGCCCCCCAGGGGCTGAAGGAGGAGACATGGGTCCAGCTCACACCGTGGCGATCGTCGGCGGAGCGTGCGCCGGCTCCGTGGTCGCCGAGCACCTCGCCGAGCGAGGCTGCCAAGTCGTCGTCTTCGAGCAGAACCCTCGCCCCTACGGGAAGATCGAGGACGGCCTCCCGCGCTGGCACGACAAGCAGCGCAACATGGAATACGGGAAGATCAACGAACGCCTTGATCGACCCAACGTCCAGTTCGTGCCAAACGTCCGCTTTGGACAGGAGATCGGGCTCGAGCAGCTCCTCGACGAGTGGGGCTTTAGCGCGCTGGTCCTGGCCAACGGAGCCTGGAAAGACCGCGAGCTAGCGGTTCCCGGCGCCGTCGAGTCCCTCGGCAAGGGCCTGATCTACCAGAACGAGTTCATCTACTGGTTCAACCACTTCCACGAAGAGGGCTACTCGGGCCCGACCTTCGAGATCAAGGACGAAGCCCTCTGCGTCGGCGGCGGCCTGGCCTCCATTGACGTCGTCAAGGTGATCCAGCTCGAGCTCTACGGGCGCGCCCTGCGAGAGCGCGGCTTCGACGTCGACGTCAACCACCTCGAGCACAAGGGGATCCCTAAGGTCTGCGCCGAGCACGGAATCGAGGACCCCCAGAGCCTGGGAATCCGCGGCGTGACCCTCCTCTACCGCCGCCGGATCGAGGACATGCCCTTGGCCTCGGCCCCCGCCGACGCCCCCGAGAAGATCAAAGCCCGCCTCCCCACGACTCGACGCAAGATCCTCGAGAAGGCCCAGAGCAAGTTCCTGTTCCGCCTCATGACCCAGCGCGTGAGCAACGCCGTCGTCATGGAAGACGGCCACCTTGCGGGCCTCGAGGTCCTCGAGACCAAGCTCGTGGACGGCCGCGTCAAGCCGGTCCCAGGCAGCGAGCACGTGATCCCGACCACCATGGTCGTGAGCTCCATTGGCAGCATTCCAGAACCACTCCAAGGCGTCCAAATGAAGGGCGCCTACTACGAGTTCAAGGACTGGGACACCGGCGAATACGCCCCGCGCCGAGGAGTCTTCGGCGCCGGCAACGTCGTCACCGGACAGGGGAACATTAAGGCTTCCCTCGAGCACGGTCGCTTCGTGGCCGGTCACTTGGCAGAGGTCTACCTCGGCCTCCGCGAGGGCGACCTCAGCGAAGGCACCGCCCGCGGCGAAGCCAAGGCGGTCGCGACCGGAGAGGCTGTGGCCGAGCACCTCGAGGGTGTGCCCCAGAAGAGCCCCGCCGAGGTCGAGGGCCTCCTGGCGCGCGTGGGCGAGCTCCAGCGCGCCCGGGGCTACGCGGGCTACGCCGAGTGGATCGCCGCCAACACACCCAAGGTCGCCGAGTAGCGCGTGCCCCCCGGCGCCCTCGCCGGACACCTCCTCCTCTTCCTCCTAGCCGGAGCTGTGGGCTGGGGACTCGCGACCAACGCCGCGCGCGCCCGCTGGATCGCCCTCGCGACCCTGGCGGCCCTCGGCGCCCAACTCCTAGCGCTCGGCCACCCCGAGAAGCTCGCCAACGCCCTCCCCAGCCCAACCTGGATCTGGGCCTGCGACTTCAGCCCCCAGCTGGCGCTCCTCCTCCTGACCTGCGCCCTCCGCGCCGGCGGCGCTCCCCCCGAGCCCGGCCCCGAAGAGCCAGAGGCCCAGACCCCAGCGCGGCCTAGCCGAGCGGCCCAGGCCCGTCGGGGCCTCCTGGGCGCGGCCTTGGTCGGGCTCGCGATCTACGCCTCCCCCCTCCCCTGGATCCCACCCCAGCCCCTCCCCTCGAGCTCTTGGACTGACCTCGGCGAGCCTGCCCACCCCGTCGTGCGCCAGAGCGCTGACGCCAGCTGTGCAGCCGCAGCCGCTGCGACCCTCCTTCGCACCCAGGGGATCGCGCCCCTAGCCAGCGAGTCAGACCTGGCACGGCTCTGCTGGACCCACCCTCGCGAGGGAACCGGCGCCCTCGCCCTCTGGCGCGGCCTCTCCCTGGCCGCCGGCCCAGAACACCGCGTCCGCTACGCCTGGCCGAGCCTAGACGAGCTCGCCGGGCGAGCCCCCTGCCTGATTCGGGTCGGCCTCAGCGACCAAGTCCAGGACCCCGAGCTGCGCCGAGTCCTGGAGGAGGAGTGCGGCTGGCCCCCCGACGAGGCCCACGCCGTCGTGTTCTACGGCTTCGACGCGGGCCGGAGCGGCGAAGAAGAGCGCGTGGCGCTGATCGGCGACCCGCGGATCGGCTTCGAACGCTGGGGAATCACCCACTTTCGCGCTCTCTGGCAAGGCCTGACCCTCGAGATCCGTCCCTCGTCCCTTGAGGACCGTTAAGGGCTGACCGCCTCTGACGCGAGCGCAGGGCCTGACCAGGACCTCCCCCAAGGCGCGGGCCGCCAGAGGCCTGGGAAACCGAGTTCCGCCGAGGGAGGCGCCGGGCTTGGCACACAGTATGCTCCGCCCCTGTGTGGGGCCACGAGGGCCCCGTGGAGGCCGCCACCGTGACCAAGACCCTCTCCTACCCCAAGGAAAAGATCCACGTCCTCCTCCTGGAGGGGATCCACACCACCGCCGCTGAGCGCTTCGAGAAGGCCGGCTACACCCACGTCGAGCGCCTCACGACCTCGCTCCAAGGCGAGGACCTCCACGCCGCGATCGCCAAGGCCCACGTGATCGGCGTCCGCAGCCGGACCCACCTGACGGAGGAGGTCCTGAGCCACGCTCGACGCCTGTTCGCGATCGGCTGCTTCTGCATTGGGACCAACCAGGTCCACCTCGAGACCGCCGCCAAAATGGGGATCCCGGTCTTCAACGCCCCGCACAGCAACACCCGGAGCGTGGCTGAGCTGGTCTTGGCCGAGACCGTCATGCTCTACCGCGGCCTAGGCGACAAGAACTCCGCCGCTCACCAAGGCCAGTGGGCCAAGAGCGCCAAGGGCAGCCACGAGGTCCGCGGCAAGACGATCGGCATTGTCGGCTACGGACACATTGGCTCGCAGGTCTCGATCCTGGCCGAGGCCTTCGGGATGCGCGTCCTCTACTACGACGTCGAGCCCAAGCTGCCCATGGGCAACGCTCAGCAGGTGGACTCCCTCGCGGAGCTCTTGCCGCAGGTCGACGTCCTGACCCTCCACGTCCCAGCCGACCCCTCGACCGAGCGCATGGTCACGGCGGAGGTCATGGCCGCCATGAAGCCCGGCAGCCACCTGATCAACGCCAGCCGCGGCTCGGTCGTCGATATCGAGGCCCTGGCGCACTCGATCAAGAGTGGACACCTGGCCGGCGCCGCCGTCGACGTCTACCCCGTCGAGCCCAAGAACAACCAGGAGCCCTTCGTGAGCGCGCTCCGCGGGCTGCCGAACGTGATCCTGACCCCCCACATTGGCGGCAGCACCCTCGAGGCCCAGCAGAACATTGGCCTCGAGGTCGCCCACAAGCTGATCGAATACAGCGACCAAGGCGCGACCCTGGGCGCGGTCAACTTCCCGGCCCTCTCGCTGGCCCGCCCGGCCGAGAAGGCTCACCGCCTGCTCCACGTCCACCGCAACCGCCCGGGCGTCTTGGGCGAGTTGAACCGCGTCCTGGCCGACGCCGAGGCCAACATTCTCGCGCAGCACCTCCAGACGACCCGCGAGGTCGGCTACGTCGTCCTCGACATTGATCGCAACTACCCCGACGACCTCGTCAAGCGCCTCTCCGAGATCGAAGGCACGATCCGCTCCCGAATCCTCCTCTAGGCCGTGGAGAAGGAGGCGACGCCCTACGAGGCACCCCGCGCGAGCCTCCGCCAGCCCGAGGCGCGGCCGAAGCTCTCGACCTCTCCGAGCGCCTCGACCTCCGGGAAGTGGCTGGCCATGCTCGTTATCAGCCTGGCCCTCTGCGTCGGCCTCGTGACTGCCCTCGCCGTCGTGGGCCCGCCGCCCGGCTTCTAGAACCAGGCGCCGAGCGAAGCGACCTGCAAGACTGCTCACGTGGAGGATCCCTCGCCACCCCCCGATTTACGCTCCAGGCCGGGCGCCCCGGTCCTAGCCCTAGTGGTTGCGGGCGGAGTCCTGGCCCTGGCCCTGAGCGGCGTCCTAAGAGACTGGGTCGGCCACCCCACACCGGCGGTCGAGCCCCTGCGCGCTGACCTCCGAGGCGCGCTCCTGCCCCACGCCCGCTTGGCTAAGGAGGCCGGTCACGCGCTTCGAGCTGAGCTCGTGATCGACCCCTCTGGGCGAGTCTTGGTCGGCGTCGAGGGCAACCTCTTCGACGCCGCCAGCCGCGCGAGCGTGTTCAGCGCCTCGCTCTCAGGGCTCTCCGGCTGCGCTCGTGTCCCTGACGGCCCCTTGCTCACGGTTCGAGGCGCGAGCCTCGGCTATCCGCAGGCTGGCGCCTTCTTCGCCGCCCGCGAGCTCCCTCGCCCGGGCCTCCGTGTCGTCCCATGGGGACGTGATCGCGCGCTCCTTTACGGCGGAGACGAAGGCAGAGGTCTGATCCTGAGCTGCGACCGGCGTGGCCGAATCCGGGAGCTGCTGCGGCTCGAGGGGGAGGTCACGGCCCTCGCGCCGGCGGGGGAGGACCTCTACTTCGCCAGCCAAGACCAGCTCTATCTGCTGCGGGAAGACCGGCGGGTCGAGGGGGTCATGGCGCTGCCGGGGCGAGAGCCGGTCCACGCGCTCTGCTTCGACCCTGAGGCGCTGGTCCTCTATGTCCTGCGGGGCGACCGACTCCTGGCTCTCTTCGACGAGCGCGTCGTGAACCTCGGCCGAAACCTAGCAGACGCGATAGCCGTCCACGGAGGACGCCTCTACTTGCTCCATATCGCGCGCACGCGCCTGACGACGATCGCTAGCCCGCCCTGGACCCAAGGGAAGGACTCGTGATCCGCGTCTGGCTCCTAGCGTGGCTCTTGCTGGCGCTCTCTGCGCTCGGGGCCTCGGGCCAGGAGCCCTACTGGTGTGACTCCTGCGACGAGGTCCGCAGCCAACACAGCGCGACTTGCCCCGAGCGCAAGCGAGCCCCCGCGCCAGCCAAGCGGCCCCCGCCGAAGCCTCGCCCCGCGCGAGCCCTCCTCCGCCTCGCCTCGGCCGCGCTCGCCGCAGGCGAGCGCCAAGACGCGATCGGGCTCTACCGAGAAGCCCTCGCTCACGAGCCTGACCTCGTCGGCGCCTGGGTCAACCTCGGGAGCACGCTCTGGCGCGAGCAGCGCTGGGACGAGGCCGAGCGCGCCTACGAAGAGGCCTACGCCCGCCGGCCCTCAGAGCGCGTCGCGGCGAGCCTCGCTCGGCTTCGCCTGGCACAGCGAGAAGCCGAGCAACTTCGTCAGAGGACGACGCTTTGGGTGCGCGCCGAGGAGCGCTTCGCAGCCCGCGACGGCGCCGCGGCGCTTCAGGCCCTGGGCGAGCTCCGCGAGCGCAACGCGCGCGTTTGGCACTTCATGGCGCGCGTTCTCTCCCGCTCAGGCCAGAGGGAGGAAGCCGCCCAGGCCTACCGCGAGGCCCTGGCCCTCGAGTCGGACCTCAGCCAGCGCGCGCTCCTGGAGAGCGAGCACGAGCGGACCCTCGCCGAGCTCACGCGGACGCGGCGTCGCGCTCGGCGCGCCCAGCTCAAGAGGCGCCTCGCCGCTCACGAAGATCGCTCGGAGTTCGACGCGGCCCTGGCCCTCCTCGAGCGCGCGCTTCCGGACGAGCCGCAGCCGCGCTGGCTCTTCGAGCGCCTCGGGCGTTTGCACCTCGAGCGCCGCCCCCTTCAGGGAGGCGCGCGCGCGGAGTGGGCCCTGCGCCGCGCGCTGCGCTTAGACCCCAAGCAAACCTCTGCCTGGACCAATCTCGGCGTCCTCTACGACCGCCTGGGACACGAGGGCCGCGCCCTGACCTCCTATCGGCGCGCCCTGGAGCTAGACCCCTCCCTGGAGGAGATCGACGCCCGGGCCCGAGCCCTGGATCGGGCCCGGGCCGACCAACACCGGGAGAGCACACCTAAGGTCGGCTGGCTACAGGCCCCCTCCCTCCTCGAGGGACTCAGCGCCCTCCCTTCGTTGAACCTGGACTCCCTCCGTCAGGAGCTCGACTCACCGAGAGCCTCGATCACGAGCGAGCCCGAGCGAGGAATCGTCCTCCGCTTCGATCCCCTCGGCGCCCTCGAGGTCCGCCGCCAGGCGATCGGCCCTGAGGATCCGACCCTGGCCTGGCTGCGAGACCACGGCTCGCCTGCGGTCTGGCCGGAGCTGGAGGCGACGCTCGAGCCCGCGCCACGCCTCGCCCTCGAAGGCCCGCGCGGCTGGAGCTTCGGCCCGCGCCGCTGAAACGATTGGGAGGAATCCCCAGTTTCGTCCCAGCCTCTTGGACACACTGCATACGGCGTTGGGCGCACCGATAACTCGGGTAGCGAGATCGAGACACAGCCCAGGGACTTACGCAGGTCGGTTCGTTGCAAGTTCCGAGGGCATGACAAAGGAACCTAGCCCCTCGACCTCCCCCTCCAATCCGGCAGAGCGCTTCGGTCTCGCCGGCCGACTCCTAGGCGTGTTCGCGGTCGTCGGCGTCGGGGCCCTGCTCTTCTTCCTGTTCTGCCTCGGCGCGGCCTACACCGCCCTGGGGACAACGGTCCTCTCGCTCTTCAGCCCGGAGTCGCTCCTCGTCTCCCACCCGGAGTATTTCGCCCTCGCTGTCCTGACCGTCTCCTACGCGGGCCTCCTGGTCGCCATAGCGCGCCCCCAGAAGGGCTGGAGCTGGATCCTGTGCCTCGTCGTCGGCGCGGCCTTGGCCCAAGTTCCGCCCCTGGCTTGGGCCGAGCAGATCGAGGCTTGGCGCCAGGGTGGATCCCTCGTGGATTTTCGTCCCTTCACGACAGCGCTTCAGGCCGGCGTGACCGAGTCCTGGATCCCCTACGCCCGAGCGACTTTCTTGGCCCTCTGCGTCGTGCCCGTCTTCCTCTGGACCTACCTCGTTCAGCGGCGCGGCGGCGGAGGCTGGATCGCGCTCATGGGCGTTTCCCCGGTCCTGATCTGCATGGCGGCCCTCGCCAGCAGCCGCTGGTCGCCCTACCTCCAGCTCGGTGAGTCCCTGATCTTCTTGGCCCCGACCTTGGTGTTCAGCCTCTGGCTCGTGCTCTCGCTCTACCTAGTCCGGGCCTGGCACGCGGTCTCTCCCAGCTATCGCAGCGGAGCCTGGAGCCCTCGGCTCGCCGTGCGCGAGGCGCGCAAGCAGGTCAAGACGACCAAGCTCAGGCAGCGGATCGGTTGGCGTCACGCCTCGCCCCTCCAGCGAGTCCTGACTCTGCTCCTCGTGGCTGCGGTCGCAGGGGTCATTCACGAGGCCGCCGCGCCTCACCTCTACGTCGCCAAGCACCACAAGGGTTGGCTCGAAATGGGCCGCGTCCTCGCGGTCGTGCTCTCGCTCGCGGCCTCGGGCGCCTTCGTCGCCTTCGTCCGCCCCAAGCGCTCTTCGATCTGGCTGGCCTGCGGGCTCTTGGGCCTGGTGCTCTCGGTCGGGATCGAGCAGGCCTGGCTGGCGCGCGCGTCGCAGCTGCACCAGGGACTCCCCGCCACTGACTTCGGCGCCGGCCTGGACGCTGTCCTCGCCTATCACGAGACCCTGTTCACAGTCCACCAAGGACGCTACATGTCCTTCCTGCTGACGCCGGTGACCGCAGCCCTGGCCGTGTTCCTCTGGGTCTGGCTCGTCGGTCGACGCCGCTTCGGCGCCTGGCTCTTGGTCCTCTTCCTCCTCCCGACCTTGATCCCCGTGGTCGAGTGGGTCCTTCACGCCAACGGCCTCTGGGCTCAAGAGCCGCAGGGCTTCATGGGGCTGATCGCCCTCGGCCTCGGCCAGCGGACCCCGGGTCTGACTCAGCTCTTCCCAGGGCTCTCCATGGGAGCCGTCCTGGCCGGCGCGCTCTGGATCCAACGCCTCAAGGATCGGATCTCGGCAGAAGAGGAGGCCCTGATAAGCGTCGAGGCGGAGCGAGCCCCCGTCCGAGTCCCTGCGGCGACGACGACGGCAGCCACCGAGGTCGAGGCTGCCACCGAAGCCGCGCCTGCGGCCTAGAGGTAGCAGAACGAGGAGATCGACTTCTTCTTGAAGTCCAGGCCAGCCGCCTGGGCCCAGCGCAGGACGGGCACCCGGCGGGGGTGCCCGGGGTCGAGGTCCAAGACTCCGAGCGATCGGAGCGCCGCGGCCACGTCCTGGGCGCTGGCCTCGCCGCCGAGGCGGGCCATCAGCCCCGCGCGATCGAGGGTCGTCCGAGTTCCCTCCAGGACGCGGAGGTCCAGCTCGTCTGCCTCTAGGCCGACCTTGACCCAGGCCACCCGAGTCACGCCGCCGACCTTGGCCAACTCTTGGGCGAGCTCCAGGGGCGGCGCGTCGCCTTCTTCCAGGAGCGTGAACCAGCCGCCGCGCTGCTTGTGCGCTAGGAGGCGACGGCGGCTCGGCTGACCGACACCGACGGTCCAGCCCGCGCGATCGCGAGGCCGCATGGCGCGATCGATCCCCTTCTCGAGGGTCTCGAGGTCCGTCAGGACATGAATCCGGGTCCCGAGGAGGTCGAGCTCTGGCAGCTCGAGGGCGGCCAAGGCTGCCGCCTGGTCCTCGTCCTCGAAGCCCGCCTCCTCGATCAGGCGCCGCGCGTCGCAGGAGAGCTGACAACGCGCCAGGAGTCCGCCTAGATCCGAGGGGGAGAGGTGCGGCGCTGAGCCCTTCGCGGCAGAGGCCGCGAGGTCCGCTAGGAGCTCGGGCGTCCGGAGGCGAAAGGCGAGGTTGACCGAGAGGAGCTGGAGGAACACGCGGCCGACGTCACCCTCCAGCTCGGGCGCCAGCGCCTCGAGGGCCATGCCGGCCGGGAGCTCGCCCTCGGCGCGCAAGACGCCGCTCGCGAACTCGCCGAGGGCTGCAGGCCCCACCACTCGCTTCAGCTCACGGAAGTCGTTGTCCATGTCTACGTCGTCGAAAGACAGGTAGCCGTCCTCGCGAGTGAAGGTCTCTTCGATCAGGTCGGCGACGTCGTTGACCCAGCGCCGCTTGAAGAAGGTGACCAAGAGGGCGCCGCGAGAGGAGGTGAAGATCGAGCTCATGGCCGGGAGGATAGCGAGGACACAGGCCAGAGGGGAGCGTCCCGGAGGGGACGTCCCAGGCTCCCGACTCCCCCTCCTTGGTAGCGTGCTGCCATGAAGCACGCCGCTCCCGCCCTCGCTCTAGCCGCAGCCCTCCTGGTGGGCTGCCCCAGCAAGCCAGACCTCCCGACCTTCAAGAGCGTCGCCGAGTGCCAAGCCCAAGCCGACGCCAGCCTCGAGGCGGCCAAGGCGGCTCGGACCCAGAGGGACCTCGCCGCGGCGAAGGCGGCGGCGACCCAGGCCGAGGACGCGCTCCGTCAGGCCCAAGACCTGACACCCCAGGCCAGCCCGGAGCCGACCGCCTCGGCCACGCCCGGGGCGACCCCCGCGATTCGGGAGCCCTCGCCGGAGGAGTTGGCCCAGGCCACGGCGCTCCGCAAGGTCGCGCGGGTGGCCCGCGCCACACGCCGAAACGCCATGGCCGTCGACGAGGAGGAGCGGCGCGACGCCAAGCTCAACGGGGTCGTCGCCAAGACCTATCGCAAGGGGAGCGGAGTTGCCCTCAAGGGACTTTTCCTCGGCCTGAGCAAGGCCGCAGAGCAAGCGATCGGCAAAGACGTCGAGGAGCTCCCTGAGAACGTGCGCGGCGCCGCCCAGCAAGCCGCCGACCTAGCGGGCGACCTGACCGGGCGCCAGCCCCTCCCCAACGGCAAGCCCGACTGGGAGGGGATCGCGAGCGACATGCAGGCCCTCTCAGACGAGCCCTCACCGCGGACACACCTCAGCCTGGCAGCTGGGTTCCTGATCCTGAAGCGAGACCGCCTCGCGCTCTACGAGATCCACCAGGTCAAGCCCGAGGGCCTCCCCGGGGGTGACGCCGAGCGAGCCGTGTTCCTAACCATGAAGGGGATCATCTACCGCATGAACGGTTACCAGATCCTGGCTGGGGAGACCTTCGAGAGCGTCTCCGAGCTGAAGGAGCTGGCGACTACGGGCCCCGAGCTCGTGGCCGGGATCCACCTCCTGCTCATGGCCTACAACCTCAAGCAGAAGGAATACACCAAGGCCGACGAGCACCTGGTGCGCGCGATCAAAGCCTGGCCCGAGAACCCCGTCGCCGTCTACCTAACCGGCGAGCAGCAGCTGGCCAACGGCGAGGTCGAGCTCGCCAAGGACTCCTTCGAGAAGGCTGCCGCCGGGACCGAGGCCGAGTGGCTGAGCAAGGAGCTCAAGGTCCGAGTGAAGGACATTCAGGACGGCAAGGAGACCGAGGCTCTGTTCACCGACCTCGGCTTCATGCGCAAGCTCCTGTTCCACTACCTAGCGCTGGCTGCCAAGCGCTCTCCCGAGGCGAAGCAGATCCAGGACCAGCTCGATCGCGCTCAGGCCTTCGGGACTCGGACCCTCCAAGAGTTCAAGGAGAAGATCCCGGGCTTCGGTCAGGGCGAGGAAGAGGCCAAGAGCGAATAGCCTCTCTCAGCCGGCGTCGTCCTCGAAGGACCAGTCGTGCGAGGAGGTCGGGAGCGAATCGAGGAAGGTCTCGGCGTCGCCGAGGATCGCGGCGCGCTCGTCCGCGCCCCGCTTGTCCCAGCCGCGATAGAGCATGCCGAGGCGCGGGTTCTCCTCGAGGAGGTCTCGGTGGCGGCTCATGAAGCCCCAGAACAAGACGTTGAAGGGGCAGGCGTCGGGTCCCTGCTTGACTTTGACCTTGTAGCGGCACCCCTTGCAGTAGTCGCTCATCTTGTTGACGTAGTTGCCCGAGGCTGCGTAGGGCTTGGTCGTGAAGGTGTCGTCTGCGTAGAGCGCCATTCCGTGGACGTTGGGCAGCTCGACCCACTCGTAAGCGTCGACGAACCCAGCCCAGAACCAGTGCGAGAGCTCGAGGGGCTCGACCCCGGCCAGGAGCGCGAAGTTTCCCAGGATCATGAGCCGCTGAATGTGGTGCGCGTAGCCATGGTCGAGGACCGCCTGAGCGCTCTCGCGCACGCAGCGCATCTCCGTCCGCTTGGGCTCCCAGTAGAAGGCGGGCAGGGGGCGGCTGGCGCCGAGGAGGTTCGAGCTGCGGAGGTCGGGCATTCGAAGCCAATACACCCCGCGAATGAACTCCCGCCAGCCGATCACCTGGCGGACGAAGCCTTCGACGGCGTTTAGGGGAGCGTCTCCTTCCCGATAGGCCGTCACCGCCGCCTCGGCGACCTCCAGCGGGGCGAGGAGGCCGAGGTTCATGGCCGGCGCCAAGCAAGCGTGCCAGAGGAAGGTCTCGCCGGCTCGCATTCCGTCTTGATAGTCCCCGAACGACGTTAGCCGTTCCTGCACGAAGCTCGCCAGCGCTTCGAGAGCCTGGGCCCGAGTCACGGGCCAGTTGAACCCCGCGGCCTGACCCCAGTGATTCGGCCAGCCTTCGACGCGCTGGATCTGTTCTCGCGTGATCGGGTCGGGGTCGAAGCGCGGCAGGGCCGGGGCTTCGGCCTCAGCTGGGATCCGCTTGCGGTTGTCGCTGTCGTAGGACCACTTCCCGCCTTCAGGTCGCCCCTCGTCCATCAGGAGCCCCGTCCGCTTACGCATCCAGCGGTAGAACACGTCCATTCGCAGCTTGGCCTTCTGACCTCCGGCCCAGTCCAGGAACTCCTGGCGCGTGAGGAGGAAGTGGCCGCCGAGCCCGCCCTCTGGGAGGAGCTCGAGGGGCGCCCCCAGGTCAGCCTCCCGAAGCGCGCGATCCAAGCCCCACTCCCGCGGCTCGAGGGCCACTACCTTGCTCGACCCCAGCTCAGCGACCGTGTTCTGGATCCCCTCCACGTAGCTGGCGGCGTTCACGAGGTGGACCTGATAGCCCTCTCCCCGCAGCTCCGCTGCGAAGTGGCGCATGGCCGAGAGGACCAAGACCAGCTTCTTGCGGTGATAGGGAAGGGCCGAGCCCTTCGCGCGCGACTCCACCAGGAGCACCGGGCCTTGGCCCGGATCGTCAGGGACGCATGCCAGGCGGCGATCGAGATCCCAAGGGCCGACGAAGAACAGCGGAGCGCTCATGGGTCCGAGCGTCGGCCCTCGCCGCGAGCCGGACCAGAGGGACCGCGAAGAGGAAGAGCCGGTAGGCTGTAGTTCAGGAGGCGCCGGTGAATCACGAATCAGGACTCAGGACGCGACGAGCTCTTTGCCCAGCCGTCCTCGCGCTCCTCCTCCTCGTGGCTCCCGCCCTCGCGGGGGACGCAGACCGACGTTTGGTTAGCCGCCTGGCGTCCACCCCTGCGGACCGGCTCCAGATCCTCCGCCAACTCGATCCCGCCAGCCGAGACCCGCGACTCCCGGCGCTCCTCAAAGCGGTCTTCGAAGACTCCGAGACGGAGGTCAAGCTCTGGGCTGCCCGCCACCTTCACGCTCGAGGAGACGACCAAGCCTTGGCTTGGCTCGTGACCCAGCGTCGCGAAGGAGATCGCTGGGTCTACGACCACGCCTCGAAGTCGCTCGGGCTCTACGCTCGCCCGGCTAACCTGGGGCTGGTCGTCGGCGCCTTGGTTCAAGCCCGCAAGCCTTGGGGGCCAGAGGTCGTGGCGCTCTTGGGCGGAGTTCTCCGCGTCGGTGGGCAAGCAGATCGAGACGTGGCCCTCGAGGCCGTCCGGAGCTCTCCCCCCTCCGAGCGGATTCGACTCTGGCGGCTCCTCGCCAAGGGCACCAAGCCCCAGGTCCCAGGCGAACGCTTAGCGAGCTTCATGGTGGGTGCCTTGGAGGGCGCGGAGTTGACCGAGCATGCCCTCGGGGTCCAAGCCCTCTTGGGCTCCGCCGGAGAGGAGGGCGCGCGCGCCGTCGCGGCCTGGCTGAGCGAGACGGATTCGCCTCGACGCTGGGCGACCTTGAACGTGATTCGCGCGACGCCGAGCCGCTCTGCTCAAGCGGCGCTGGCCCACGCGATTCGACTCGCGGACGCACCTCGACCTCAGCTCAAGGCCCTCGCCGCCAAGCTGGGCGCTCATGCGACGCCGAGGCTCCTCGTCGACCTCGCCCTGAGCGGGCACCAGGAGGCCGCGACTCGTCACCTCCCCGCGAAGTTCCTGGCTCGGCGTCCAGAGCCGGAGGACTGGAGGGCTCTCCAGGGCCTGATCGCTGGCGAGGACGAACTCCGAGCCCTGGCCTATCGAATCGCTGCCTGTCGCAAGCACGAGGTCTCGGCCCAGACCCTGCTCCTCGTCGGAGCCACCGACCCCGTTCCCAGCACACGGGCCAGAGCGCAGGACGCCCTGGGGTCTTGTGGAATGCTCGACCCCCGAGCGCTCAGGCGGGCCCTGCCCCTGCTCCTTCGGGCGGGCGCGCGCTCCGAGGAGCTGCTCGGGCGCGTGAGCAAGACGCGCTCTGAGCTGGTCGCCTACGTGTTCCTCGAGGCCATCGAGCGCCAAGAGCGCGTCCCGCGCCAGGAGCTCCTGCGTCTCGCGAAGACACTTCGCGTAGTCCCCCAGGGAGCGGGCCAGAGCGAAGCGATCGAGAGCCTGAGGGCTAGCCTCCAGAACCTGCGCTGAGTCAGGCCGGAACGCGGACCTCGAAGCGGCCTTCGTCGTCGAGGGCGTCTCGGATTCGATCCAGAACGCTGATCTGGGCTCGGGCCAGACGCTCGCTCAGCTCGCGGCGCTTTTGGTCCGGGGGGTCGTCGCCGACCTTCTGGGCGAAGCTCTGGAGTGAGACCTGGGAGGTCGTGGGGTCGAGCATCCGCTCCTGGTAGGGAGGTGGAATCCGTCCCTCAATGACCTGGACCTGGCGCGAGGCGTCGGCGCGGAAGCGGATCAGGACCTCTTCGGTGTTGGCGTCGACGTAGTCGAGGGCCGGGACCTGATCGACGGCGGACTCAGGGAGCTCGACGCCTTGCTCGAGGGTTCGGTGGAGGAACTGCGCCAGGAGCGAACCGAGGCCTGCGAGTTCGCGGATCTTGCTCTGGGCGATCGTCTCGCTCCCGAGCACAAGGCGGAGGTAAATGAACACCTTCTCGTTCACCCCTCGACCATAGCCACGCCCTGCGGGGTGCGCTCGTGAAAATCAGCGACTACTCCAGCTCGAGGAGGGCGGCCAGCTCGCGGCCGATCCGCTCGGTCAAAGAGCGGAGCGCCTCGGGGCTCGCGATGGAGATCTCGCTGCTCGGGATCTCGAAGGAGCGCTCCTCGCGGTCGAGGCCGAGGAGCGACTTGAAGTAGCTGCCCAGCGAGCGCTCTTCGAGCTCCACGATCATGTTGCCCCGGACCATTCCTTCGGACTGGAGCAGCTCGAGCTCGAGGGTGTCGATCCGCTCGGCGAGGACCGGGGGAGGGCTGAAACAGAACACCGAGGCGACCGAGCTCTCGTCCCACCGTCGTTCGGTGACGACTTCGCGGAAGCGCAGTCCGCGGGTCATTGCTGCGGCGAGGGCCAGGAACTCCTCGGCTGGCTGGACGCTGAGGTCGACGCGCGCGAAGTCGGGCGCTGCCCGGGCCTCCTCTTGGCGGACCACGAACTGCCAGCCGCCTGCCTCGCTGGTGAAGCGCGAGTTGTGCTGGAGCGGGAGCGAGAAGCGATAGCAGCGAGCCGGGCTGAAGCTGACTCCGCTGGCCTGGCGACGGACGACCGTCTTCTCCTCGCCGCCTTTGAGGGCGGCCTCGACTCGAGTCTTCCCCTGGCTCCGGGTCGTGAGGAGGCCGGTCTCTTCGTCGTCCTCGGTCGCGCGCCAGATCTCTCGGAGCCCCACGTGGAGTTGGATCTCCTTGCCTTCGCTCACGTCGTGGGGGAGCACGGTCACGCTCCCTCGGACGCGGTCGCCTTGGGAGTGGACAGCGTCGTCGAAGGCCAGCACGACCTCCGCGTCCGCCAAGAGCAAGCGCTTCTCGAGTCCTTCAGCCTCTGGGTGCATACCGGTCCTCCCCTGTGGGGAGCGAGCCTAGCGCGGATTCCTAGTCAAGATGAGGCCGGGAGGCCGGCTAGCGGCGCTGCGGAGCAGGGGGAGCCTGCTTGCTGGGCCGAGGCTGGGGCTTTACCACGCGCCAGATCACGACCTGGACCGTCCCGCCGGACGCGGTCTGCCCGCCCTGGACGACCATGGCTTCGCGGCCGACCTCCAGGGCAACTCGGGTCCGAACTTGGCGGTCCTGGACGACCGGTAGCCCCGCGGCCTCTTGTCCCTGCACGACGTCCTGGAGGCTCAGTCGGAGGTCCAAGACCCCAGGTCTCCCCGCCTCTCCTGAGCGAGCCTCGACGTCGAGCGCGTCCCGCACCTCGAGGAACTCGACGTTGGTCTGGGTCACGCCCTGATTGACGGTCTGAGTGCGAAACGCGATCCGGCGCCCGCTCGAGAGGCTCGCCCGCTGCCCTGGGAGGAAGCGCAAGCTCGCCTCGTAGCGGAGTAAGCCCTTCTTGCGCACCTCGGCGGAGTCGAGGGCCTTCCCCTTGACGAAGATCTGGCTCCGGTCGCTGAAGTTGTAGACCTCGCAGCGGAGCTCGAGGTCCTGGGCCAAGCAGGGGGTAGCGAAGGCGAGGAGCGCGAACGCGAGGAGGGGGCGAGTGAGGGTCATGGGTGTTCCTTCCTGGGGTCTCCCTGAGGACGCGTGGGAGGGCTAGCGGGATCAGTCGCTCGAGCGCGCCCTCCGAAGTCAGACGAGATCCGCGCGGCATGCCCGGGCCCCTGCTCCCGAGACCGGCACCGCTCGAAGACAACAGAGACCGTGAATCCGACGCCCCGACCGTGGGGCGGGGCTAAACCCCGCCCCTACTTCAGCTGGATCGGCGCCCCAAGCGAAGAGGGCCAATAGACCCCGCCCTGCAAGCGACCGGCCTGCTCCGAGGCGTCCCGCTCGCCCCACGGGAACCAATGACGAGAGCCTGGCTGCGACGCTGAGGTCGCGAACCAGGCTCTGTCGTGCGGGGACTCTTGCGAGCCGCTCGCCTAGTCGAAGTGGTGCTCGTCGTGCGAGTGCGGGACGACCTCCTTGAACTCGGTGACCATGCAGTCCGTAGTCAGGAGGAGGGTCGAGACGCTGACGGCGTTCTCGAAGGCGGTTCGGCTGACCTTGGTCGGGTCGATCACGCCGGCAGCCAGGAGGTCGCCGTATTCGCCGGTCAGGGCGTTGAGCCCGTAGCTCGGCGAGTCGCTGGCGAGGATCTTGCTGACCACGAGCGAGGGGTTGAGACCCGCGTTCGTCGCGATTTGACGAATCGGAGCCTCGAGGGCCTCCCTGATCACGGTCACCCCGAGGCGCTCGTCGCCGCTGACGTCGAGCCCGTCTAGGCCGCGCGAGGCGCGCAGGAGGGCCACGCCGCCGCCGGGGACGATCCCCTCCTCGACCGCAGCGCGGGTCGCGAAGATCGCGTCCTCGATCCGGAACTTCTTCTCCTTCATCTCGGGCTCGGTGGCCGCGCCGACGAGGATCCGAGCCACGCCGCCTGAGAGCTTAGCGATCCGAGTCTCGAGCTTGTCGCGCTCGTAGACGCTCTCTTCGCGAGTCAGCTGAGCCTTGATCTGGTCGAGGCGAGCCTTGATCTGATCCTTGTCGCCCTTGCCGCCCACGAGCTCGGTCTGGTCCTTGCGAACGATCATTTGATCGACCAAGCCCAGGTCCTCCAAGGTCGCGCCCTCGAGGGTCACGCCCGTCTCGGGGCTGATCACGCGGCCGCCGGTCAGGATCGCGAGGTCTTGGAGGCGCGCCTTGCGGTCGTCGCCGAAGCCAGGCGACTTGATCGCGCAGCTCTTGAGGGTCCCGCGGACCGCGTTCACGACTAGGAGCTGCAGCGCCTCTCCGCCGATATCCTCGGCACAGACCAGGAGCGGCGCGTTGGCCTCGAGGACCGCCTCCAAGACGGGGACGATGTCGTTGACGACGTTGACCTTGCCCTCGACGAAGAGGATCCGCACGTTCTCCAGCTCGCAGACCATGGTGTCGCGGTTGTTGGCGAAGTAGGGCGAGAGGTAGCCACGGTCGAAGGAGAGGCCGTCGAGGAACTCGACCTCGGTCTCGAGGGAGTTGCCGCTGTCGACGGTGATCACGCCGTCCTTGCCGACCTTGTCCATGGCCTGGGCCAGGACCTGGCCGACCTCGGGGTCGTTGTTGGCGGCGATCCCGCCGACCTGGGCGATCTGCTCGTTGCTCGAGACCTCTTGGCTCGTCTCGCGCAGGGCCGCGACCACGTGGGCCCGCGCCTTCTCCACGCCGCGCTTGAAGTGCACCGGCTGGACCCCCGCGCGCAGGGCCGAGAGGCCGCGCTCGAAGATCGCCTCGGCCAGGACCGTGGCAGTCGTGGTCCCGTCGCCCGCGCCGTCGGAGGTCTTGCTGGCGACCTCCTTGACCATTTGGGCGCCCATGTCCTCGAAGCCGTCCTCGAAGTCGAGCTCCTTGGCGACAGTCACGCCGTCCTTGGTCACGAGGGGCGCCCCGTAGCCCTTCTCGATCATGACGTTCCGGCCCTTGGGGCCGAGGGTGACCTTGACGGTCTTAGCCAGGCGCGAAACGCCCCGGGAGATCGCCTCGCGAGCTTCTTGATCGAATGCGATGAGCTTGTGAGCCATGGGATTCCTCCGAGCTAGGCCGCGTTGGGCGGCTGAGGCGGGAATCTAGCCTGGAATGGGGCCCGAGTGAAGGTTGAGAGCGCGGCAATCGGCCGCCTTCGATCTTTGGGAAACCTTGACGGAATAGGCTTTGCCATTCGCGGGGGGCAGGTTGTAACCTCTTATGAGGTCAGCTCTAGGTGGCGCGCATTTAGGGACCTTGACCTCGCTCTTCGCGATGGAGGCTGAGATGATCCGCACTTGCTCCTGGTCCACCCTGGCCTGCCTCTCCCTAACCCTCCTCCTGAGCGGTGGCTTGACCGCCTGCGACAGCGGGAGCCGCGACAACGGCACTGCAGCCGTGACCAGCACGGGCGGCGGCGGAGGCGGCGGCGGCGGCGGCGGCGGCGGCACGACTGGCCTCCTGACCTACGGGACGACCAACCTCAGCACGCTCCAGGCAGGCGCGCAGGTCCCAGGCACGGTCCTGGCCTCGATCTTCACCCTCGGGGCCCAGACCACGGCGCCGGTCAACGTGACGGCCATGACCTGGACCGCCTCGGGCACGGTCAACGAGACGATCTTCTCGCGCGGCTTGGTCGTCGAGGACGTCAACAACAACTCGATCCTCGACACGGCCGAGCTGAACACCTCCCTCGGCGAGAGCAACCCGGCGTTCACCGCGAACGACGGGACCATGACGATCACCTACACCACGCCCCTCACGATCCCCGCCAACGGCACGCGCCAGTTCTTCCTCCTCTTCGACGGAGCCGGGATCGCGCCAGTCACGACCTCGCTGGCTGGACAGACCTCGGCGATCGCGGTCGCCGCCGCGACGGCGATCACGGCCACCTCGAGCGGCACCGCCACCACGGCCGGCGGAACCTTCGGCACCGCCCAGACGGTCAGCCTCGGGATCCACGACCACTTGCTGCTGAGCGAAGTCGCCTTCGGCGGCGCGGCGGAGTTCATTGAGATCTTCAACCCGACGCCCTACGCGATCACGATGACCAACTACCACATCACCGACGTCTCACACACGGGTGGCACAGCAGGGACTACGAACTTCTCCTATTGGGAGCTGGTCAACGGGGGGTTCGCTCCGGCGACGCTCTTCGCTCCCCAAAGCACGAGCGCGACCGCCACCGACTGGCACGCCCGCTTCCCGAGCGGCTTCGTAATCAACTCCGGTGAGGTCGTGGTGTTGGCGATCGACGGCGCCGGCTTCGCCGGGGCGTTCACGGCTGTGCCTGCTGGCACGAAGGTCCTGGCCTTACGAAACGTCAACACCGGACAGACTGCGATGCTTCCCTTCCGCGGCAACTCGGCTTTTGACTTCCAGGCCGCGAACAACCAAGGCGCGACGCCGGTTTCCTATTCCAACGCTGGCCTCACCAACAGCGGAGAGGGAGTGATCCTCTACTTCTGGGACGGTCAGGCCACGCCCGTCAGTGCGCTCGTGACTGATATCGACTACGTCTTCTACGCGACCACGCCGAGCGCCACGAACACCCGGACGAACAAGTCGGCCATTGCGGTCAACAAGACCACTGCTCCCACGGCAACCGGAACCTTCATGACCGAGACCCCCGGTTCGAACGCGCCAGGCAGCACCGGCGGGAACGTCGCCACCGTTCGGAACAACTTTGTCGAGACCGGCGAGACCGCGACCGGCAGCAACGGCTTCAACGGCGACGACGAAATGAGCGAGCCCGGCACCAACTGGACCGGCGCCACGACGGCAACGCCCGGCCTCGTTCAGTAGCGCTCGCGCCCACGAGAACCAATCGCCGCGGCTCCCCTTGGGCGCCGCGGCCTTTCTCTGTACCCTCGTCAGGTGCGCTCCGACCGCCTCAGCCTCGACCGCCAGCTCTCCGAGCTCCAGCGCCTCGCCGAGAGCGAGCCTGCGCCTGAGCTCTTCCTCCGCCTCGGACAGCTCCACCTCCGCAGCGACGACCCCGCAGGCGCCCTGGCGGCCTTCGAGCGCGGCCTCGCCACGACCCGAGGCGTGGTCCTCGACCTGGCCACAGGCGAGGCTCAGCTCGACCAGGTCCGCGAGGAGCTGCGCGAGGAGGCCAGCGAGGCCCAGGCCCTGCTCCAGATCCGCGACCAGACCCAGACCCGCGAAGCGCTCGTCCAGCGCCTCGAGGCCGGCCAGCTCAACCCAGCAGAGCACGACGCCTTGATCCGCCTCGAGGTCGAGCTCGGCCTGCCCCTCCACGCCCAGACCCCGAGCTGCCCGGCTTGCCAGGGACCCCTGATCGAGAACCCGGGCTGCGAGGTGCACAGCCTGAGCTGCGCCCGGACCGGCGAGGGCGGCGACCTCTGCCGCCACATGGACGCGGTCAACATGTTCGCCTGCGGCGACTGCGGTCAGGTCATGCGGGCCTGGCTCGACCGGCGCCCGCGGGAGGTCGACCCCCACGAGCCCCTCTTCGTTCGTCCCGAGCGGACGCGCTGCCCCCACTGCCAGGCTCGGATCGCGGACTGGACCCAGCACTACAACTCCTGCTCCAAGGCTCCCCCCGGCCACTTCCCCCGCTGCGACGTGTGCCGCCAGCGCGGCTACCACCGACGCCCGATCCAGTGCCCACGCTGCAAGGGCGCCGTCGGCGAGACCCTCTGCGCCGAGCGCAGGCGCCGCTAGCGAGTCGAGCCCTCGCTGAGGCCACCCCCGCGCGCGTAAGAGCGATAGACTCTTGGGCGTGACGTCATCCGCAGCTCACCTCGGCTTCCTAGTAACGCTCGGCCTGAGCGTGGTCCTCCTCGTGGCTGCCTTGGTGACCGCCAAGCTGCACAAGGTCAAGGCGCACATTGGCGTCGTCGCGGCCATGGTCGTCGCGCTCCTCGCGACGATCTACTTCGCAGAGGCGGTAGGTCGCCACTACTACATTGACGCCAACATGCAGAGGATCCACCTCCCGCTCGCCTTCCTGGCCGCGGGCACCCTCCTCGCGCCGCTCACCACAGGCTTCCTCCACTGGCGGGGGCGCGTCGGCGTCAAGGCGCACAAGATCTCGGTCGGGATCTGGGGAGTCCTCCTCCTCCTCGCCCTCGGGACCGGCGCGCTGATGCTGATGGCTTCCAAGCCGCACGAGAGCTTCGCTCCAGGCGAGGGCTTCGTCCCCCCGGGCGAGAGCCTCACCACGCCGCCTCGGGAGACCCCAACCCCGACCCCCTCGCCCAACTAGGCTCTCTTCGAGAACGCGGACTGGCCCGTCCAGCCGTCCCCCTCCCTTTGCCTCCACGGTAGTTCCCGTGTTGCGAGCCCAGTCGGGGTCTGGTGGGGTGAGCGAAGCCCCCCGTGTCAGGGAAGTTGGTGTGCTCCGCCCGACGAAGGCTCGGTCGCGAACCAAGGGCAATAGGCCGTCGAGGAGTGGACCTAGGGCACCGAAGGGTTGGGTTGTTGGCAGGCGGGGCGTCCGTCGGCGTAGCGATCTCGCGTGCTCTGTCGAATCGAAATCCGACCCCCGGATCGCGAGTGCTCTCATGGTGAGAACACTCCGGCCCGACCCCCCGACCGCAAGTGTCCTCAACCGACCCGACGACCAGCCCCCGCTCCTTCCAACTCTGGAGCGCTCGATCCCGTCAATCCGCTCTTTGCGAACTTGGCGGCCCTTGGCGATCTTTGCGACCCAATGGGCGCTGCCCACGACCCGGTCCTCGCGAAGGGTGTCGACAACGGGCACGGGAGGGTGTCGCGAAACCGAGCCGAAGCGACCCGGCCTTGTCAGGCGGAGCTTTCCCTCCCCTCCGTCTTCGACTCGCCAACCCGATCCCGCCGCTTCCAACTCCGGAGCGCCCTCGAATCCCGCGAGACGACCTCTGTGACCT
>Ga0316204_10004470_pt1 | contig 24992 bp, 22 predicted proteins | sample 6monrhotite_MG_2_FD_205661 | JGI IMG/M metagenome (GOLD analysis project Ga0316204, IMG submission 205661) | Microbial mat bacterial communities from mineral coupon in-situ incubated in ocean water Damariscotta River, Maine, United States -... | ecosystem: Environmental > Aquatic > Marine >... | reverse complement strand
AGAAATGAATATCCAAAACCCTTCACTTGGGTTCGAACTGCAGACGAAATTCTTGATGCGGTCAAAAGGTTTTGCTTGAAAACCGAAAATCTACGTAATGTCGTGAATCTCTGAATCAGGTCACTAGTTGATATCCCCGCGAACCCACGTTCGCGAATGAGCCTATTCACTCCGGTTTTGCTCTAAGCCGGCTGTTGGCGACCAAATATGGTCGTCTCAGCGAAACGACGCTTACGGCATCTTCATCATTTCCGCCACTTCCAGCGTGCCGCCCATATCGAGAAACGGGCAGGTTTTTGCCATCGCCAGGGCTGCGTCCATGCTGTCCGCCTCGACCACGGAAAATCCGGACATGGGGTTATCGCCGCCGTCATCGGATACGCTGTCGGCGCTGACGATCCTCGATTTTCCCAACGGTGTGCCCGGGTTGACAACAGCGTCGCCAAGAACGGCAAGCCAGGTTTTCCAGTCGGCCATATGTTTGGCCCCTTCTTCCGGGCTTTCAGGCTTTCTGCCGCCGTGGTAGGCAATGATATAGTTGGCCATGATTGTCCCCCGCGATGTTGAGTCAGGAGGGTACGGTACGCAGTTTTCCCGCCCGCATCAACGCTTCATCAAAGGACCACTTCATCAACGCCTGGCCGCCGCCTCATCCATGTGGGGTTGCGGTGCAGAGTAACTTTCCGGTCCGGTTAGCAGACAGGATTCATAGAGCCGCCGGGTTTTGTCCAGGCTGATGACGCTGAGAATATGGTCGATGTTTGTGCCGTCTGACGAAAGCGGCAATCTGAGGAACGCTTCTTCGCTGTCGCGCCGGTCGGTGGGGGCGGCCTGATTGACGAATAAGGATGGTGCTTTCGACGTCATTACACTCTTGTACTGGCTGAACAAATAGGATCCGAAGTCAGGCGGATCGACATCGAGAACGTCATGGCCGGTCAATTCCCGTTGCGTAAGGTCAGCGATTTTGGTGCCACAGAACCGGTAGGTGAAACTTTCAGTTTCAGGGTGACAATCAACGATGATGCAATGAGGGATCACGCGCGACGGCAACACCATTAAATTGATCTCGCTCCACGACGGGGCCAATCGATCACCACGAAGTGCGTTCCAAAGATCAAAAACCGAAACAAAGTCGGTGATCGCAATGTCTTCCCGGCGTACCGGCACCCGCTCGGTTTTGATGGTTGGTGGCGGCTGATAAGCGGGGCTCGGCATTTGATCAACGCCATCGAACGTGCGACGGATCAGGTTACGAAGCGCCGTGCTAAGGCCTTCGGGCAATTGCATTGATTTAAGTAAGGTCATGATATCCCCCCTACGTCGTCCGCTTCAGATTGCCGCCGAACAGAGATCTGCCCGCGGCGCGAAGAGACCATAGGCGAGGGACATGTCACCGAAATAAAGACGGTATCACAGCAGTGTTAAAGCGTGTGAACAAAGTGGGTGGTCAAAGCGGGAGGGCGGCCAGTTGGCCTCAGTCAAAATATTCCCGGTAGTGCACCTCGAACACACTGACCCAGCCCTGCCCATAGCCGATGCTCAGGTTTTCGGCGTCGTCAGGCGACATGGCCTCGAAATCTGAATGGCTCAGGCGCACATCGGTGTTGCCGTCGCCATCGTCAACGAAGGTCACCTCCACGGTTGAGGCGTTTTCTGCCGGAAAACCGATGTGCCAGGCCAAGACCAGACGATTGGGCGGATCAAACGTGGTGACGCTGCCCCAGGGAATCTTACTGCCGTCTTTCTGAACCTGATAAATGGCCCCGTCCTGCCAGGGTTCCAACACCATCCGGTCGGTGTTCGCCGCATCGATGGAATGCTCGGCAATCGGCCACCAATGGTCGGTTTCAAAGGCGAAGGCGCGAAAGGCGTCTTTGGGTGTGGCCTTAACGCTGATCAGTTTTTCTACCGGTTTAACTTTGGGTCGATTATTGACCGTGCTCATAAATTTTTCTCCCCGTCACTTGTCGATTTTTTACCGCATCTTTAAACGTCCCCGACCACCTCGGAAACCCACCCTAATTCTGCAATATTGATGTCGGGGCGAGGAGTCAAGAATTGCCTCGGGTTGGCGTAACCAAGCGAGCCGGTGCGTCAGATAGGACCGATGTTTTTTACCACCGATTGGCGTTTCTGCTATTGGAATTAAGCATATCTGGGGACACGGTGTAAGTGCGCTACGGTGGTCACTCTCCAGTTTGTATCCGGCACCCATCATCACGAAACAAGCATCCTGTCGCCGAAATTCGGGAAGCAGAATGTATCAGGTTAAAGCCGTATAGATAGAGTGTCCCCCCGTATCAACACCTGCCCCGGCATCCCGACAGACGTCCAATCAGAACATCGGTTCGTAGCGGCTGTTAACAAGAATCTCGGCGACGACTGCGCTGTTTGGCAACGATAAAGCATAGGCAATTGTTTCGGCTATGGTTTCCGGCTCCATCTTGAACTGGTTGGGCGGTGTCGCGGTATGCTCGGTCATGCGGGTTTCGACCAGACCCGGACAGATGGAGGTCGCGCGGACACCGTCATCCCAGCCTGACTGACGTATGGCATGAGTTATGGACATCGCCGCAAATTTAGAGGCTGAATATCCGAGTATCTCATGATTGCGCACACGTTTGCCAGCAAGCGAGGCAACGTTAATGACCCGGCCTTCGCCGGAGGCCCGTAAGTGAGGGAGCGCCGCGCGTACCAGCCACAGTGGACCCTTAAAATTGACCGCAAACATGTGATCGATTTCTTCTTCGGTTCCACTTTCAAGGGAACCTCCCAATTCGACCCCGGCATTCAGAACCAGCCCATCGATCCGGCCATAATGCGCCATGGTCGCGTCAACCCAAGCGACAGACGTGTTTTGATCTTCGGCATCCCAATGGTGGGTCATAGGGGTCTTGCCGGTTCCGAAATCCGGAATGCTGTCCGGCTGGCGAGCGCCAAGGCTTAAATGATAACCGCGTGAATCCAGACATTTGGCGACCGCCAAGCCAATCCCGCGATTTGCGCCAGAAATTAAAACAACACGTCCGTTTGGTGACAGCATGGCAGCTTCCTTTCAGGACTTCCCGCCAATTTTACTCTCTTCCCCCTTAAGCAACCGCGTGATGTTTTGGTGGTGGCGGAGGATGGCGAGGGCGGCCAGCGCGGCGGCCATGATGGCGAGGTTGGGCAGGTTCAGGTACCACGCGTAAAACGGTGCGGTGCTCAGGGAGATGAGGGCGGCGAGCGATGAGTAGCGGAACAGGGCAGCGATCAGCAGCCAGGTGGCGCAGGTGGCGGCGCCGACTGGAAAGGCGCCGAATATCAATACGCCAAGCGTCGCGGCGACGCCTTTTCCGCCTTTGAATTTGAGCCAGACCGGGAAGTTGTGGCCGACGACGGCCATGAACCCGGCAATCAATCCGGCGTCAGATCCCCAGTGCTGGGCAATTAATAAGGCCGCAGCCCCCTTGCCGGAATCGCCGACCAGAGTCAGGAAGGCGAGCAGCTTGTTGCCGGTGCGCAGCACGTTGGTCGCGCCGATACTTTTCGAGCCGATATCGCGAATGTCGCCGTGACCGGCCATGCGCGTCAGCACCAGACCAAAGGGAATGGAGCCGAGCAGGTATCCACCTAGCGCAAGTAATGTATAGATCAGAGGCGGCTCAAGCGGGGTCGCCATGGGCTAGCGGACTTCGATGTTGAGGACGTCGTGGATGATCCGCCCATCAACGACCGTCATCAGTGCTTGCCCCTGAACCGGACGACCGTCAAACGGCGAGTTCTTTGATTTCGAGACCAGGGTCTTCTCCGATATTTTCCATCCGCGATTAGGATCAATCAGGGTCAGGTCGGCAGCCGCCCCCTTGCTCAGGCGACCGGCGGGCAGGGCCATCAGTTCGGCCGATTTGCGGGTGATCAGATCAAGCGCTGTGATCAGGTCCATGTGGCCGTTGTGATAAAGCTCAAGGGTGATCGCCAGCAGGCTTTGAATGCCGACACCGCCCGGTGCCGCTTCGGCAAAGGGCAGGCGTTTTGATTCTTCGTCCTGCGGCAAATGGTCGGAGGCTACGGCGTCAATGGTGCCATCCTTCAAACCTTCAATCACCGCCTGACGGTCGGCTTCGGCGCGTAGCGGCGGTGACAGTTTGGCGAAGGTTCGGTAATCACCAACGGCCATTTCGTTCAAGGCAAAATAGGGCGGGGCGGTATCACACGTAATGGCCAGGCCCCGGGCCTTGGCCAGACGCACGGCGTTGATGGCGGCAGCGGTGGACAGGTGGGCAAAATGCAGGCGTCCGCCGGTCAGCTCAACAATGCGGATGTCGCGTTCAACCATAATGACTTCGGCTTCGGCTGGGTTGCCAACCAGACCAAGGCGCGTTGCCGTTTCCCCGGCGTTCATGGAACTGCCCTTTGACAGGCTGGGTTCCTCCGGGTGCTGGGCGATCAGCAGGCCAAAGGTTTTGGCGTAACTGAGCGCGCGGCGCATGAGCTGGGCATCGGCGATGGGGTTGAGGGCGTCGGTGAAAGCGACGGCTCCGGCGTCGGCCAGCATGCCCAGTTCGGCTAGCTCCTTGCCTTCAAGGTTTTTGGTCACGGCGGCATAGGGGTAAACTTTTGCCAACCCCAGTTTGCGTGCCCGGCGGGCAACAAATTCAACGCCCGACATGTCGTCAATCGCGGGCTCGGTATCGGGCAAGCAGACAATGGAGGTGACACCCCCCGCCGCCGCCGCCCGTCCGGCAGTCGCCAGCGTCTCTTTTTGCTCATGCCCCGGCTCACCCAGATGGGCACGGATATCAACCAGCCCAGGGATCAGGCAATGACCGCCGCAGTCGATGACCTCAGCCCCGTCAGGCGTGCCATCCTTGAACAGGCCTTGGCCAAAATCGGTGATGGTGCGGCCATCAACCAACAGGCCACCCAAAACATCCAACCCGGTCGCCGGATCAAGCAGTCGGGCGTTGGTCAGGGCTTTTTGCGGATTGAGCGGCATCAGACGGTCCTCAATTCCGGATCATCGAGATTTTGTGTCAGAATTTCCAGCGCCGCCATGCGTACGGCAACCCCCATTTCCACCTGTTCGCGAATGACGCTGCGGCCAAAGTCATCGGCCACTTCCGAATCGATTTCCACACCGCGGTTCATGGGCCCCGGGTGCATGATCAGGGCGTGTTCCTTGGCGGCACTTAGTTTTTCGTAATCAAGGCCGAAAAAATGGAAGTATTCGCGGATGCTGGGGAAGAAATTACCACGCATGCGTTCGCGTTGCAGGCGCAGCATCATCACAATATCAACGTCTTCCAAACCTTGTTTCATGTCGTGAAAAACTTCCGCACCCATGCGCTCAATATCAGTCGGCAGCAGGGTCTCAGGCGCGATCAGGCGGACCCGCGTGCCCATGGTGTTAAGCAAGTGAATGTTTGATCGGGCGACGCGCGAATGCAGGATGTCGCCGCAAATGGCAACGGTCAGGCCGTCGAGATGGCCCAGCCTGCGGCGAATGGTCAGGGCGTCAAGCAGGGCTTGCGTGGGGTGTTCATGCGCCCCGTCGCCGCCGTTGATGACGGCGCAGTTAACCTTTTCCGACAGCAACTTAACCGCGCCTGATTGGGGATGACGGACAACCAGCACGTCTGGATGCATGGCGTTCAGGGTCATCGATGTATCGACCAGGGTTTCGCCTTTTTTGACCGAACTGTTGGACACTGACATGTTGATAACGTCACCACCAAGACGCTTGCCCGCCAGTTCGAAGGAGGTGCGTGTGCGTGTTGAGTCTTCAAAAAACAGATTGATGATGGTGCGCCCGCGCAACACCGTCTTCTTTTTATCGACCTGACGGTTTTGCTCGACGTAACTTTCGGAACGGTCAAGAAGGGTGGTGATTTCAACCGGGGAAAGCCCCTCAATGCCGAGAAGATGTCGTCGGCGGTAGGCGAGGGCATCATCGTCTGGCGCGCAGGCATCCGTATTCATGAGGCCGGACTATAAGCCGCGTCAGCAGGCCGTTCAAGCCTCAGGTTACGGGGATGTTGGCGGGGGTGTTGGCGGGGGTGCTGGTGGGGGCGGTAGCAGGGGCGGTGCGGTCGGGTGGCAGGTGAACGGTGACCGTCGTTCCTTTGTCAACCTGACTGTCAATGGTCAATTGCCCGCCGTGTAATTCGACCAGGGATTTGGTGATCGACAGGCCCAGGCCGCTGCCACCCCGGGATCTGATCATCACGTCTTCGACTTGATGGAAAGGCATCAACACCCGGTCAATATCGCCTTCGGCGATGCCAATCCCGCTATCAACCACGCGGAACGTCATGCCGCCATCGTCATCGACGATTGCCGATATGACAACCCGACCGTGGGACGGGGTGAACTTAACGGCATTGTCGAGCAGGTTAAGCAGAATTTGCTTCAGCCGCCGACCGTCAGCGATGATGTGGGGCAGGTCGGGCTCGATTTGGGTCGATAATTCAACATGGGATTCCTCCGCCCGCCGTAAGACCATTTTGGTCGTCAACATTACGGTTTTAACGACATCGATATCATCGTTGGCCGGTTCCTCAACGCCGGAATCGATCCGGGAAATATCAAGGATGTCACCGATCAACGAGGCAAGATGGTTGCCGGACTGGTGAATCAGGTCGATATAGCTTTTGTAGGATGTATTGCCAAGAGGGCCCAAAGATTCGCTTTGAATCATTTCTGAAAAGCCGATTACGGCGTTTAAGGGGGTGCGTAGTTCGTGGCTCATGTTGGCCAGGAAGGCAGATTTTGTTCGGCTGGAATATTCGGCCTCTTCCGTCGCCTGTAACAGTTCGCGAGTTCTTTCGGCGACATTGGCCTCTAGCGTATCATGGGCGTTCTTTAGGGCTTTTTCGGCTGCCCGGCGTTCACTGACATCGATGGCGATACTGCCAATGCCGACGATTCTCCCTTCGGCGTCGGTGATTGGGAAGCGGGTTTCGATATCGGCAAGCAATTCTCCATCGCCGTTCGGCAGTTCAATTTCCCGGCGAACAATCGCCCCTGTTTCCAGGACCTCTTGATCAAACCCGGTGGTATAGTCAAACACCTCATCGGTGTGAACCTCATGCGCTGTCTTACCCAATATTTGGCCTAATGTTACGCCGTAGCGTCGCTCATAGGCCCGATTGACCAGGGTGTAGCGCCCGTCGATATCTTTGAACACGATTTTAGCCGGGGCATTGTCGATGAACGATTTGAACCGTGCCTGACTTTCCATTAATGCTTTTTCAGATTTTTTTCGCTCGCTAATATCGTAATTGATGCCGCCAAGGCCAATCACCTCGTTGTCCGTGGATAAAATCGGGAAGCGAGTACGGATGACCGTTCGCGTCTTGCCATCAGGATAGGGTAAATCAACTTCCCGGGACGAAACCGCGCCGCTGCTAATGATTTTTCTGTCTTCGGCAGCAAAATCATCGGCCAGATCTTTGGGGAAAATGTCGTAAACGGTCTTGCCGATCACATCATCAAGGGTGACACCAACCTGTTCTTCGAAGACCTTATTGACGAACAAGAAGCGCCCTTCGGCATCCTTTAAACTGACAAACACCGGCAGATTATCGGCCAGGGACTGCATCAGCGAGCGGTTCTCCTCCAGGTCCCGCTCAGCCCGCCGTCGGTCGGTGATGTCGGTGTAGGTGGTCACATGACCACCACTGGGTAGACCATAGCGACGGAGATCAATGATCTTGCCGTCATTCATCTTGAACTCTTCGGACAACTCAATTTCCGGTCCGGTGAAACTGGCAAATTTTGCGTTGGCAAGCTCATCCGGGTCGCCCGGACCAAAGCCGCCTTTGCGGGCGATATGGGCGAGAAGATTAATCATTGGCATGCCCGGTTCAAGGATGTCACCGGGCTCATACCAAAAATCGAGGCAGCGTTTGCTCCAGGCGACAAGCTGGTGATCGGCGTCCCAGACGACAAATCCCTGGTTGATGGTGTCCAGGGTCAGTTGCAGGGTGATGGTTTGCCGGATCACTTCGGCGGTGCGTTGCTCGACAACCAAGGCAATACGAGCATTTTGCAGGACAAGAAAACTGATCTGAATGAAAATCAAAACCGTTAGGATCGAGCCACCAAATTGAATGGGTAGGCTTAGACGGGCCTTTGGTCCGCCGCGATAGTCAGGCAAGATGTCCCAGTTCAAATCCCACTTGGCCTGCCCTCGTACCAACCGAATGACTTGGGTTGTGACGCCGGGAGGCGCGGTTAATGCGCCAAAAACCGGGCGGAATTTGTTTTCGGTAGCCGCGTCACTGTCGCGTTGCAGAATGCGTAGTTGTAAACCGGAGGGGATATTCTTTTTAGCGAAATAGCTGAATATGTCCGATAGGTTAAGCGTTGCTACCAGAACACCAGCGCCGTCGGAGAATGTGATTGCCGTGGCAATCAGCGCAAACTGTTTTCCCTGGGCGCCGGCGAATATTGGCCCTAGGATCACCTGTTTGGGAACACGGTGGGCGGTCTCGACAACGGCTTTCATGGCCGGGTGGGTGACTAGGTCGGCATTGCGGCGCAGGATATCAGTTTTTTTTGAGGACAATCGGACAACATAACTCTCGAAAGAATCAGGCGCATTTTCTTTCGGGTTGCCAACAACTGTTATGTTTTCGCCGCTGGATTTTTCAAATGCTAGTCTTTCTGAGCGCGGAATTCGCTCGGCATAGGCGACGGCATCAAACTTGATGTGTAAGTCCCAGGAGTCGATGTCATTGATCTGGTCGATAAAGTCGTTTTTGGTCGGTTGAGGGCGGTGATCGAGCCGCCCAGCAATTGCCCGCAGTGCGGTTTCGGCTTCTGAAATGCGTGTAAGGATCGTTCCCGTCAGGTGATCCGTGTCAGATTTTGCAGCGTCCAGCCATTTCGCTTGGGCATCCTGTTGCAATCTGTTGCCCAGCCACACCGATCCGCTGATGCCGACGATCAGAAAAGCTAACAGGGATATGATCTTTATTAAATTCATTCGAAGAGGCATTACCAGTAATGGTCCCAAATCTAAATATCAGAGGGCGCCAGCACGATCTAGGCTCCATTTCAATTTAGGATAGTATCAAGCGCCACTGTACATTTCTCGGCTCATTCTTCAAATCGTTTTTGTTAAGACCAAATCTCGTTACCGTAGAAATGTGAGGGTCTCGGGCGTAATGGGTCTGAATATTCTAACATTACGTCGCTGACATAATGTCGGTCACAATGATAAATAAAGGCACCGGAAGGGCGGCCAGCGCGACGGCGATGAGAAATCGCGGGAAGCTGAACAGTCCGCTCATACCGGCCAGCAGCGCGATACCGCCGCCGCCGCCGATCAGCGCGTTTCCAGGTACGTTAAGGGCGACCATGACGGCGAGGTATCGGTGGTTCAGCAGGGTCGGGATGATTCGTTTTGGTGCATGGTGGATCAACATCTCGAACCTTTTCTCGGCATTCAGGGGGCGCAATTTCCAGACCAGATCGCGCGCTTGATGCAGGCCGACGGCGTCGAACACGGGGGAGATGGAACTGATTGGCAACAGTCGGCCAACCAACCACGACAGGGCCAGGGCGGCAACGGTGGCGGCATAAATTGCGATGGCGATGTTGGCACCAAACAGTGCCAACAGAGCAACACTAATTTCAATGCCGGGAACAAACGGGATTGCCATCAACACTGCAAACAGGATGATGCCGCCGATCATGATATGCAGGCCATGGCTTTGGACAGCGCGGCCAAGGTCGATGCCGAACATCGCAACCAGCCACCCAGAACCCCAATGACCGATTGCCAGCAGAGCAAGATATATAAGTGCAAGGCTGACCGTTCGTAACCAGCGAGATTTCGTCGTTGATGTTGCGTTCAAGGCACCCTCCGGATGTATGGGCGTGTCCTTGCTCTTACGCCGTGCCCTTCAGCTCGTAGGCTTCATACATCTTCCACATAACAATGGGAACATCGTTGATAACATCGCCCGGAACCTCATAAATGCGGCACGCGCTGGTCGTTCGGTAACTCAGGTCAACGCTGTCGCTGAACAGGGCTTGTTCCTCCGCAAAAAAACTGCGCGGGCCTGAGGTCGCGGTTACCTTGCCGTCACGCACTTGTTCAATGGTTCCTGTTTCGACGATAAACATCGCACCTGTCGGCAGATGATCAAGGGATACGCCCGCGTCAAATTCGTGCAACACCATGGCGTCGGCGACCTTGTTTTGAACTGGCGGCGATACGGACTCGCCAAACAGCCAGGTTTGGTCGAGAATTTCGCGGGCTTTGGCGCGCCGGTTAATCCGTTCGCTAAGGTTATTCTTTTCAATCAATATTTTGTAGGCCTGCGAGGTAATGCGAAGTGCGCGGACGAAATTTACGGTCCGGTACGTCGATGTATGCGGAAGGCCCTGGATGCCGTTGTATTCGCCGATCAGGCCACCTGCGGAAATGACATTATAGACGTCGTCCTCAGATCTGATTTTTTCGACAGTACCCGTGACAATCAGGAAAATCTCTTCCGTCACCCGGCCTTTACGCTGCATAATTGTGCCGGGCATAAATTCAAGAATAGGGTTGTTGAGTAATGTTCGCAGGTCGTGACGGGCCATGTCCTGAAAATAGTTTTGCAAAAATTCGAAGGCGAATCGCCGAAGGTTCCCTGATGTGTCGGGGATAAGCGAGTCGACGATGCCGAACGGCGCGCTGGAGCCGATCTCTTTTTGTTTGTTGGTCAGCGGTTCTGAACGGTGAGCGAGAACGATTTTATCAGAGACGTCATCTTTGAAATTCTCGACCTCGCCATGGATCATGCCGCCACCGATGTCGATTTTTTTAAGGTCTACCCTGGTCAGGTAATTTTCCCGGGTCAGGTCATAGTCGCGTTGCGATATGCCCGGTGCGTCGTCGTCGTCGGTGACCATGCCTTGTAATACTTCTAAGGACGTAATATCGGCCAGGTGGGCATAGGTCTGATAGCGGCTCTCCCAGAAGGCGCGGAAAAAGAAGGCGCTGGTCTCGACCGGATGGGGGGATAGAAAGGGACGCACTTCCAAGCCTCCCAAGTCATTCCAGGTGTCGAATTGAAGATCCTTGATATCGAAAAATTTACTGATTTGTTCTTCATCAAGGGACAACAGGGCCGACAGCTTTTTGAAAACGGAAGCCCGCACCAATGGCGTCGCATAATATTTAATGCGCCTGTCGGTGCGCATCAGGCTGGTGATACCGGCGAAGTGATCGTCGTGGCAATGGGTGTGGAATATGCCCTCGATTTCATTGACGCCGATGCCGAGCGCGGTCAGGCTGTAGGAAATATTGGGCCCGGCATCAATCAGGTAAATCTTGCCCTGATAGACCAGGATGCTGGCCATGCACGGGCGGTTAATATCCCAGCCGTCGCCTTGCCCGGAATGTATGATGGAAAAATAGTCTCTGGGAATACTTTGAAACCCTAACGGATAGGCAGACCGATCATTTCTGCCGCGTTTCACGGTCAGATCGATGGTCACTTCCTCGTCACCATAGGCAATCTCAAACACGTTGGTTCTGGTCCGCGTGATGGTTGCGCCATTGCGAATTTCAACTGGTGCCGCCTCAATGATCCGATGATCAAGCAATTCCTCGGTCGGAAGAATACGCCCAAAGGCAAATTTCAACTTCATGCGCATGATCATTTCTGCGCGCTCACGGGTTTCTCCGGCGGCGATGATTTCCTCGACTGAGGTCAGGCCGTAATTGCCCCGGTAAATGTAGTCCATTTGCGCCTTGATCTGTTCCCTGGCGCCAATCAGCAGCGGCTTCATGCCTGTGTTGTTGGGGTGATTGGGAATTAACATGCCCTGACGGTACAGCATTTGCAGTACCGGGAACTCCGCCAGATTGCAAAATTTTCCGTTCTGTAAGGCGACGTCAGAAAGTAAAATGGCGTTCGGCCCGGTCTCAAACGTGACCCCGTCTTTTTGCGTTGGAACAATCAGGCGAAGACGCATCAAATGTTTGGTTGCGTCCTCCGGGCACCCGCACAGCAGAAAAAGATCGGCCTCCGGGATTTCAACCCAGTAGACGCCTCTGATGACTTCCGTCTGTGTGATTTTTGCCATTTAGACCGGCGCTCCTAAATTCATTGATCTGATGTCAACATGTTTGGGATGTCCCAAACATTTCGGTGGTAGGGCGTGGCAAGACTGTATGCTGGTCGATAGGCGGATCATAGGTTATATTTCCCCCGGAGACCGTCATAATCCGGTGTCAAAATTCGGTTTCTGGAAAATCGCTCCGGCAAAAATCTTGAGGGTTTTTTGGCATGAATATACGGTGCGCTCAAGGGTGTATTCCGAGAAAGGAGTGTTGGCGGCGTGGTATCGTTCATCAACGGGCCTCGGTATCCAGAATTTGGCGAATTTTCTCGAGTAATTTAGCCCGGCGGTAGGGTTTTATTATGATCGGTGCCTCTGGACCAAGCCGGTCGCGATACACTGCGGAGTTCTGTGAATATCCAGTGGTAAACAGAATTTTGATTTCCGGCTGCAAGCGTTTGGCATGGACGGCGACGTCGGCACCGGTCATGCCACCGGGCAAGACAATATCGGTAAACAGCAAATCAATTTTAGGCGCATCTTCCATCTGCATGATCGCCTCCTTGCCATCTCTGGCCTCGACAATCTCATAACCCTGCTCCTGAAGTGCGCGGATCGGAATTCCCCTAAGACTGTCGTCGTCTTCGACGACGAGGATGCGCTCTGACCCGGGGGCAATGTGCGGCTCGGCACCGCCGGTCGTGTGTGCGCTGGCGGCTTCGTTAGATTTTGGGAAATAAAGCTTAATTGTCGTGCCGGCATCAACCCTGCTGACAATAGAAATATGACCATCTGATTGTTTGACAAATCCGTAGACCATACTGAGGCCAAGACCACTGCCCTCACCAATGTCTTTGGTTGTGAAAAACGGCTCAAATACGTTTTCCAGAACTTCGGGGGACATTCCGCTTCCCGTGTCGCTGACGGCAACCACCACATAATCGCCAGGGGTTACGTCTTCATGTTGCCGTGCGTAGACGTCGTCGAGAACGACATTGGAGACGGCTATTGTCAGCGTGCCCCTGCCGGCCATAGCATCACGGGCATTAATCGATAAATTTATCAGGGCGTTTTCGAACTGGTTGGGGTCAACAAGGGCGTTACAAGACTTAGGCCCCAGGTAGGTCTCTAATTCGATGGCTTCACCCAATGTGCGGTGAAGCAACTCTTCCAGTCCACGTACCAGATCGTTAATCGCGGTCGGTCGTGGGGCCAGGGTTTGCTGGCGGGAAAATGCCAAAAGGCGTTGGGTCAGGGCGGCCGCCCGGTCAACCGCGTCGATGATCGCGTTAACATTGTGTAGGGCATTTTGGTCCTCGCTGAATTGCACCTCCAGCATTTCAGCGTTGCCGATCATGACGCCCAGTAGATTGTTAAAATCGTGCGCGACGCCGCCGGCCAAATGGCCGACGCCTTCCATTTTTTGGGATTGGCGAAGTTGCTCCTCAAGTGCCTTACGCTCGGTAATGTCAGAATTGATCGAAACATATGTTGTGCCAAATTCGGGGTGGTCCATGATGCTGACGCTGACGAAACACCAAAATACACTGCCGTCTTTTTTTACGTTTTGAACTTCTCCGCGCCACTTTCCTGTTCGGTCAATCGCATCCGTGATGCGTCGGGCAGTTTCATGTTTTTGCGCTCCTGTTCCGGCGTTTAAGATATCCGTTGGCTTGCCAATTATCTCGCCCGGGCCATAAGCAAACATTTTTTCGAAGGTCGGGTTGGCGTAAACGATTTCGGAATCGTCCAGCCGAACCAAAATCAGGCCGCTCATCATGGCGTCAATGATATTGGCTTGAAATTTATGGGTTGTCTCCAGCCGGGTTTTTTCGGTGATGTCGGTTACCGTGCCGCGGTATCCGCTAAACGACCCCAATTCATCAAAAACTGGTTTGCCGCTGACGTTGAATGTATGCTCCTGACCGTCAATATCGGCCCGGCTGTACCGAAAGTTGCGAAAGCTGCGGTGGGCTAAAAGGTCGTCGCGATGGGCCTGCCAATGCGGGTCCTGATCAGGGTCTACGCCACTAAAATCCCATCGCGTGTGGCCGATAGCGTCCATCACGCCACCGATTAGCCCGCCGTCTTTAAACGCAGAAAGGGTGGTGAACTTGAATTCCGTATCCTGTTCCCAAAACCAGTCCGAGGCCGATTCAGTGAAATCACGAAACCGCGCCTCACTTTCGCGATGGGCATGTTCGACCTTTTTTTGATCGCTGATATCGGTCCAATAGCCGACGATGGTTTCCGGTTGGCCATTGTCATCGACAATCAGGCGCAGATCATCGTGCAGCCATCGGTAGGTGCCATCTTTATGGCGAAAACGGTACTGGTGGCTGTGATGACCGTTTTCAAACAGATCGCCAAGGGTCTCAAAAACCACGGGGCCATCGTCCGGGTGAATGTTTGATGTCCAAAAATCTGATATGCTGAGAAATTCGGCCGGTTCATAGCCAAGCTGCTCAGTAATATTCGGCGTAACGAAGGTTGCTGTGAAATCGCCGAAAGCTTCACAGGTGAATACAATGATAGGTCCTTTGGAAAACAGTTCGGAGAATCCATCTAGATGTCTCTTACGCATGCGGACTTTCTCAAAATCATTTGAACCAAACACGCCCCCCCACCACTGCGGCTTTGCCTCTCAGGCAACAAAACATACAGATCCTTGACTCCAGCGGCCGACATCTGGCGTACGACACCCTAGTTTTGCGCCTTGATGTGGATTGTCCACCCTATACTGGAATAGGTCTACCTTGCAATTGATCTATCATAAGTAAGGTTTATTCAATTTCTGCCGCGTCTTGTAAATGCGATGCCGCCGTCATCGAAAAGCCGACCGGGGTGTTGATCTCATGGGCGACGCTGGTGACCAAGCCGCCCAGGGACGCCGTTTTTCGGCTTGGACCAGCTTGTCTTTGCCCCGTCATTCGGTATCGATCCAAATAGGCGTGATGTCGGCTTGCCTCGTACTCGGGCATCAAAATCGAGATGGGTTGGTCAAGGGCTTCATTAGCAGACCAGCCGAAAAGGGTCTCCGCCGCCATGTTGTAGCTGGTGATCGTGCCGGCTTCGTTGATGGTGAGTTTTAGTCGAAACGACATTTTACATCCTTTGATTTTGTCGCCTGTACAGTGTTCTGATCGAGTTCAAGAGCGCGCACGTCATTCCAGGTCTCATCTGTCGCCGCCTCAATTCCATCCATACCAAGGCCAGCGATAATTGCTGGAGACCGCCTTGCCACGTTGGTCATGGCGTCGCGAACCCGTGTGATGACATCTGCCGGAATTCCGGCCAGTGCGGCGAAGGCATGTGGGGTATATTCTTCAGTGTAATGGATGACCTGTAGCTGGGCCTTTACGGCGTGTGGTATTTTGCCAAAGGTTCGCGCGACCCCACCGCCTGCGGCGTAAAGGCCAGCCGCAACGGCACGGTAAACGCTGTCGTGAGATTTGACATATTTGGGCGCGAATCGGATGTTGCGGTGGCGTATTTCAGCCTGGGTCAGGATGCTGGCCCCAAAAGCGCCCGGTGACGGAAACGCCACGGACTTGCCTTCCAGTTCGGCCAGCGAACGGATGGCGCTGGCTTTTCGGGTGACAAGCAACCCGCGTAGCTTTTTTTGGGTCTGATGGGCGAACGCCTGATATCCGCTGCGGGCGTGAAACATTGTATAATGATAGGGGTTCATGTAGGCGAATTCATAGGCACCCTGGGCAAGGCACCTTTCAAACGTGGTGATGTCCTTGGCGGTTGTCAGTTGAATATTAAGGCCGGTTTCAATGGCCAAATGGGCGACGAAGGGCCCCCACATAGTGGTCAGTTGCAATGATGAATGTTGGGGGACGACGGCGAACAGGTGTTTTCTACCGCCCGATCCTGTGGCGTCGGCCGGGCGTGACAGCGTGCTCAACAATATAAACGTTGTCGCAAGGCATATGGCGCTTAGTAAGCGACGGCGTTTTTTTATTCGGCACGTCTGCAAATTCATGGTCACCTCCGTTGTTCGTTTTCCGAACCAACACTACATAGCTGTATTTTATGTCGTGCGTATTTATAGCGATTGAACGTAATGTTAATTGGTGTAAAGGAGGGGGCGTCCTCTGGTCTGCTCTTTCTCGTCCTGCTGTCATTGGTTAAAGTGAGCATTTAGCGCATCGGGTGGGCCGCCGTTTTTCATGACTGACTTCAAAGACATTCAAACTCAACTCGATCAGGTGCTGTCGAAACGCATTGTGCTGATTGTCGGGGCGACCCGGTGGGGGACGGCGTGGGTTCAGCAGCTGCTTGACGCGCACCCGCAGGTTTGTGCCAAGGGGGAGGGGCATTTTACCGATATTCTATTCCCGAAAATTGCCGCCGCGATCAATGAATACAATTCTGAATGCGAAAAAATAGGCAATCGGCTGCAACTGTCCGGTCTGGCCGGAAATGCGGCGGGGCAGACGTTTGAAGATGTTGATCATTTGCTCAGAACCGCCATCGGCCTGACATTATTGCGCTGGCAAACTGACCCGGCGGTGACCTGTATGGCCGAAAAAACCCCGGAACACGTGCTGTCGTTGCCGGTCCTTGGCCGATTGCTGCCGAACGCCCATATCCTCCATGTGGTTCGCGATGGGCGCGATGAGGCGGTCTCGGCGTGGCAGTTCAATCTCGGCATCAGCAAGGGGGATTTTCCGCGCAGGTTCCCCGACTTCAACAGTTTTGCCGAGGTGTTTGCGGACGGTTGGAACCGGGCCATTGGCTCAGCACGGCAATTTGGGCGCGATCACCCGAGGCGCTACCTTGAAATCCGCTGCGAAGATATCGTCGCTGATACGGCCCATCAGACGGCTGGAATTTTCCGCTTCGCCGGGGTTGATTTCGGCCACGAAAGGCTGCGTGCCTGTGCCGATACGGCCTGGGACGTGACCCCGCTTGATATTGAACCGGGTATCTGGCGCGCAAGCTTCGATGCCAATGGTTACCGCAGTTTTCTGCGGAAATCAGGCGAGCTTCTGAAACTGTTGGGGTACCCGACTTGATGACAGGACCCTGCGTGGCGGAGATATTTCATGGCCTTAATTGATCAAATTTTACAGTCGGTTCAGCCGCCCGCCGCGCCCGTTCCGTCTACGGCAGAAGGTGACACGCCCGTGACCTTTGTTGGTGACGGAGACACCTGTGATGTCTTTGATGTCGGAGCGCTTGCGGCAGGAACGGTGGCTGCCGCCGCGACGGCTCTGGCGCGTTATGCTGGCGTAACCGATGACGGTGGGCAGATGGAGGGGGCGATGATCGAAGTTGATCGTCGGTTGGCGAATTTCTGGTTTACCACCTCGCTCAGGCCAATGGGGTGGACCACGGCTAATCCGTGGGATGATATCGCGGGCGACTACCGGGCCAAGGACGGCTGGATCAGGTTGCATACCAATGCGCCGCATCACCGCGCGGCGGCGTGCCGGGTTTTAGGCGGGGCAAGCGACCGCGCCGAGGTTACAAAGGCCGTGTTGACCTGGGCAGCCCATGACCTGCAAGACGCCGTGGTTGAGGCCGGCGGCGTTGCCGCGATGATGATGTCAGCATCTGATTGGGCCAGCCACCCGCAAGGGCAGGCGGTTGCGCGGGAGCCGCTGGTCACCTGGGGTGATAATAGCGAGGCGCACCTGCGCCACCGCTGCCCCCCTAAGCGCCCGTTGTCCGGCCTAAAGGTTCTTGACCTGACGCGCATTCTGGCAGGGCCGGTGGCGACCCGGTTCCTTGCCGGGTTTGGCGCGGATGTTCTGCGCATTGATCCGCCCGGTTGGGATGAAGTCGGCAACATTGCCGAAATGACGCCGGGTAAACGGTGCGCAACCCTTGATCTTTCACAGGACATGGATAAGGAAATTCTGGCCGATCTTATTGCCACCGCCGACGTAATGGTGCATGGCTATCGGCCCGATGCCCTGGCGCGGCTGGGGTTTGATGCCGACCGGCGGCGGGCGCTGAATCCGGCGTTGATTGATGTCGCCTTGAATGCCTATGGCTGGACCGGCCCCTGGCATCAACGACGCGGCTTCGACAGTTTGGTGCAAATGAGCAGCGGCATTGCCGATGCGGGCAGGGCGGCTGAACAACAAGATCGGCCAAGACCGATGACCGTTCAGGCCCTGGACCATGGGACCGGATATCTGATGGCGGCGGCGGTCCTCAATGGATTGTGCCATGTGCGCGACTGCGGGCAGGCGCTGTCGGCCCGATTGTCGCTGGCGGCAACGGCGGAGGCGTTGAAACAAACGCACCAGCCACACTTCGGCGCCGGTCTAAGTCCTGAACAGGACGCCGATATCAACCCCATAATCGAAGATACCGACTGGGGCCCAGCGCGGCGGCTGAACCCGCCCGTGCGGATTAACGGCATTGCGCACTATTGGCAGACACCTGCGACCCGCTTGCACAGTGCCGCCCCCCGTTGGCAAACCGGAGACCTATCATGACCGCAGCAAAAAACAGACGTGACAACCGACCCGCCATTACCGCCGCTTTTTACCGTGGCGGAACATCGAAGGGCGTGGTTTTCAAGCGTGAGGACCTGCCGCCAACACGTGCTGAACGCGATCAAATTTTTGCTCAGGTGCTCGGCAGTCCCGATCCCTACCAGCGGCAATTGGACGGCATGGGGGGCGGTTTTTCTTCGGTCTCAAAAGTTGTCATTGTCGCCCCGTCTGACGACCCGGCGGCCGATGTCGATTATACCTTTGGGCAAGTGTCTGTCGCCTCACCTGAGGTTGATTACCGGGCCATGTGTGGAAACATGGCGTCGGTGATTGGCCCGTTTGCGGTTGAAGAAGGCATGGTCACGGTGGACGATGGGCCGGTGACGGTGCGGGTGTTTAATACCAACACGGCAAAATATTACGACTGCTGTTTTGAGGTGATTGGTGGCCTGCCTGCCGAAAAAGGGGGCTTTGAAATTTCTGGCGTTGGTGGAACCGGGGCACCGGTTGAGTTGGTCTTTCGTGATCCGGCGGGGGCGGCGACCTCGGGCCTGCTGCCGAGCGGACGGCCCGTCGATGAATTGTCGCTAACAGATTTCCCGTCAATCGCGGCGTCGTTGGTCGATGCCACCAATCCGGTGGTGTTCATTGATGCCGCTGACCTTGGTTTGTCCGGCACGGAATTGCCCGATCAGATCGAGGCGACCGAGGGCCTAATGGAACGGCTGGATCAAATCCGCCGCGCCGGTGGCGTGTTGATGGGCCTCGGCACAGAGCCCGCCGCCGTGCCCCTGTCAAACCCGAAAATCGCCATCGTCAGCCCGCCCGCGCCGTTTGTCACCAGTGCGGGCGTTCAGCACACCGGGGCGGCGTTTGATATTGCCGTCAGGATGGTGTCAATGGACCGGGCTCATAAAGCGGTAACCCTGACCGGGGCGATGTGCCTGGGCGTGGCGGCACGCGTACCCGGTACGATCCCCTATCGTCTGGCGCGGTCAAATGACCAAGTAGATCACGATACCGGCCAAAATACCGACCAAGATATCAATCAGACACCCCGGTCCGGCATCCTCAACATCGGCCATCCGTCGGGCCTGATCGCCGCCGATGCCGATCTGTCGTTTGCCGATGACGGGACGTCACAGGTTCGTTCGGTCACCGGCTTTCGTACCCAAAGGCGGTTGATGCAGGGCACTGTGCTGCTCGCCAGATGACATGAATTGATCGCGGCCAGAGCGATGCAAAACGAGACCAGAGGGTTGCACAACAATAATCGTGGCCTATATCTCGGGCCTTTGTTGGTTGTTTCTGACGGCGGATACTGGCGGTTGCAGCCGGGTTGCCGGTGGTTCAACGGTTATGGTTAACATTTGTTCACACATATAACCTATTCGAGGTTGCGAATAGGGATATGATTATAGTAATATTCGACATGCAATAGCATTCACCACTATCCAAAGGAGATGTCATGGGTGTAACAAATAATCTTGATTCTGAAATCGGTCGCCGCTTACGTCAGGCCCGGCTGGCTGAAAACCTTACCCAGGATGGGTTGGCCCAACGGTTGGGCATCAGCTTTCAGCAAGTTCAGAAATATGAAAACGGGTCCAACCGGGTCAGTTCGTCCAGATTGTGGGCGATTGCCAGTGCGTTGGAAATCCCTGTAACGTACTTTTTTGAAGACCTTGAACAAACCGATGTGTCGCCGGGATCGGGCTTTGATGACGAAAATACTTTGCCTGATCGCACAATTCGCGTTGCCCGCATGCTCAATGAATTGCCAGACGGTGATGTTAAAGATAAAGTGTTTGGACTGATAAAGGCATTTTCAAAAGCTGGTTAATCCAGACTAGCTTTACTCCCTGGGGTGGGTAATGGTTAGAAGATTTCAGGCCCGAGACGGTGTTTACTGGGTCGATGACGCTGGAGAATGGCAGCCTGTTAGCAGTACGATGCGTACTGATAGCAGGCTGTCGGCGTCTTCACGCACCCGTTTTTTTCAATGGGGAGCGGTTCGGGTTGAGATTTCTGATTTTGACCGGCTGATCTCGATCAGTTGGTCTGTCCGCGCCGTCAATGGCTGTGCCCTTAGCGAAGTTCTGGATTATCTCGACTTCTTTCGCCGTGGATATCAGGTGGCCCTGGAATATTATTGTGACGGGTGGCTGCGCGAACGCTGTGTCTCGACGGCGGTGGCAATTGCCGCCATCAACAAAAGTCAGGTCTATCGCGGTCACCGATTGCGTGATTCAGTGTTTATCCGCAGCGCCGTCCTTGACGATGATGACGCCACCACCACATCGGACATTCGTCAGGGCCTAAACGACTGGCAAAAAAGCCGGGGCGACATCCGCCACGAAGCGCTAACGTCCTGGGTGCCAAAATTACTAATCTATCAATACCGCGATACCGATGGCCGCCTGATGGCGTTAAGCCGGGGGCTGGATGCGGCGTGCCATACCGTTCTTCAACCTGGGTGGGGCGCAGGTGCGAATGCACGTAAGTTTGATTTTGATTACCCCAGCAAGTACTTTAACGAGCGGGTTACCGAGGCCTATAAATCTGTCTGGCACAGCCAAACTCCAAAAATTGAACAGCTTTGTGCGATTATTCCAAGACCCTATGGACAGTCGGAATGGCTGCCTTATCAACGGCTTTTGGTGCCGTTGACATTGGACAACGGTGCGCAGGCGCTTGGCTGTTTTACAGATGTGTCATGGAATAGTCAGGAATTGCTACTAGATAATTTATGTTAAGGTTTGTAATGTTTGTTTCGGGTGAGCAAATGTACACTTGATCGTAAAGCGGTGGTCGTTACCAAGCAGTGGCTTAAAGACAAAAGGTGTAAAGCATTGTTATGAACCCTCAATTGTCAATTGAACTGGGCGGACCGATTTATTGGAGGCAACATGCCTAGAAAATTTCGTGCGGGCAACAGTGGGTTTTACATCGGCAAGGGCACGCATCGGGTCGGGCGGTATTGGGTTGATGATGCTGGCGTTTGGAAATCAGACGACTGCGCCAAGGATATTCCCCCCTGGGCTTTGTTGAAGCATTTGGGGATGGTTCGTGTTGATATTTCGGAATCGCAAGGCGTGTTTCGGGTCGTTCTTGACGTGCGCGCAGCTTGTGCCAAAGCCATTGTTGAGGTGCTGGATTTCCTAGATTTTTTCCGCTGTGGCCGGGTGGTCGATCTGGAATTTAATTGTGACGGATGGGTAAAAGAAAGATGGGCGTCAGAGCTTGAGGCGATTTTCCGGATCGAGAAAGTCATGATGTTTCAGACCAAGAAAAAAGTTGATCCTGTCATGATGATGTCTTTTGAAGACCCTTTAATGTCGGCGGCATCCTCGGTGATTCAGCAAGGATTCAAAGCGTGGGAAGAATGTGACGGAAATATTGAACACGAAGCTATCAAACGATTTTTACCAAGAATGTTGATCTATCAACGGCGTGCAAAAGATAACCAACTAATGGCTTTGAGCCGCGGGACACAAGCGGCTTTCAACAAAGTGCTGCCCGGCTGGGGAGACGGTTCAAGCGCACCTGCTTTTGATTTTGAATATCCGAGCAAGTATTATAACGATAGGATGACGGAAGCCTATGACCGAGTCCTAGAAGACGGCGAAATATGCTTTAACCATATTCGCGCGACCATGCCTCGACCAGACGGCGAGGCTGCATGGGTTCCCTATCAACGTTTGTTGCTTCCCCTTCTGCTTGCTGATGGATCTAGAGCGTTGGGCTGTCTATCCCATCTTTCCTCATATAATGAGATTCCATTTCTTGAAAGTGGGTGATCAATTTAATTGCGCCTTGAAACGCCCCTAACGAGATTATTTTGTTGTGTTTATGTTAATGGTTGTGAGTGTGGTCAAAATCTCTCGCTCCTTCAATTGGGATAGTGCAGGCACTGTTAATTGTGTGTCTGACTAGATGTAATTATTCAGCCGCAATATGTGCCATTGAAAACCCGTCTTGCTCTACCGCTCTAACATTCTGCTGAGAACCAAAATCTTCTTGTTGATCGCTAGCGACGAGATTCAGAATATCTCTACCCGTTAGCCAGACCAACCACGCATCGAGAGGTTCGTCTCGATAGGGGCGCTGCCAATAGACAGCACCAGGTTGGATGTGACAGTAGCCATAGAGTGTCGCAACGCCTTTCAAAATAATGTCCTTATAGGTGATTCCATAAAAATAGTCCGGCGACCATTGCATCATCGCAATTGCCATTGCCATGCGGGCAAAAAGTGGGGATAGCCCTTTTCCGCGAGCGCCATCCAAGCCCGGGCGTAACCATAATTCTCCGTGGTAGCAGACCCCACCCGTTATCTGTTTGGCCGCAGCGGCATATGACCGACAATTCTCGCCGACGGGGGCACTAACGCTGGGATCAGTGTAAAATGCGTCTAGGCTCTCAAACTCACGCGCTAAATTCGTCCCTGTAAGGTCATCAAACCTCACCGCTTGGACATGCACAATTTTTCCGTATTCGTCGGTTCCTTTGATCCAAAATCCGTTATCTGGCCCGACGTGATGGTGCAGAGGATTAAACATTGCGGTTGGATAAGCTTTGTCTGGTAGCGTTTCACACAGCCTGACCAAATAGCCAAAATCTGTTCTCAGTTCTAGCTGAATTCCTGCTTCATTAATTTGTCGCTCAAGGCTCGCGACATAGCGAGACAGGTTGAGAAAATTGATCGTGTCCTTCATTGAGTTTTTCATACTGACCTCCAAAATTAAACAATTATACCGTGTATCGATGATGATCAGAAATCGTTACACGTTTGTTTTTTGAGTTCAATCTTTTAGGTTGATTTAGGAAATTAAATAATAACCACAACTATAATGGGAATTGTCAGAAGTGACGCGAGGGTTGTGGCGCTGACGAGGGCGGCCATTAATTGGGAATTTCCGTTCATTTGTCGGGACATAACATAGGATGTAGCGGAAATGGGCAGGGCGGCGAACAAGGTGGCGACGGTCACGCTGATGCCTTCAACGCCGACAACTTGCGCGATTGTCCAGGTCAAGGCGGGCAGGATTAACAGCTTGATTGTCGATATGGCGACGAACAGTGTGGGTGTTTTTGCCAAAGCGTGGACGTTTAGCCCGGCACCGACGGCCATCAGACCCAGCGGCAATGCACCCTTACCGAGTATGTTTAGCATCGGTCCGACGACTGGCGGCAGGCCGAACCCGGTCACATTAAGCGCAGCACCAATCAGGCACGCGGCAACCACGGGGTTTTTAAGGGCATTCATCAGGGACCGGCCAACGGACGCTCGCGGGTCGGATTGTGATCCTTCAAGAGGTTCCGTGAGACGGGTATCTCCACCCTTTTCGTGTCCCAGACCTGATGGCCCCGTCCCGCGCTGATCAACCAGGACCGCCCAGCGCTGGTGAACCAGCACGGCCAAGACATTGACCAGGGGAATGATGGCGACAATGCAAATTGCCATCAGGGCCAACCCGTGCTCACCAAACAGTGAAAAGGCGGCGGCCAAGCCGATATAGGTGTTGGGCCGGGTGACCCCTTGGAACAGGGAACAAAAGGCAGCGCCGTCGAGATCAAACGGGGCCAACGCAAGGCGGGTGCGGACGGCGACGGTTACGGCGGCAACCGTCAGGGTCGCGGCGATCAGGGCAGCCGCCATGGGCAGCAGGTCAAGCAGACGGCCAAGATCAGCCCCGCCAATGGAAGACACCAGCAAGGATGGAAACAGCACGTAAAAGGTCAGACGTTCAACGTCGGTCCAGAAGCGATCCGTAAACAGGCCGCGGGTTTTCAGCAGGTAGCCCAAGGCGATCAGCAAAAAGATCGGCGCGACGCTGAAAACCAGCGCGACCATTAACCGATCATGTCCAACGCGCCCTGAAGAATATAGGCCGCCGCCATCTTATCGACGACTTCGGCCCGGCGTTTGCGCGACATATCGGCTTCGTTGATCAGCACCCGCTGGATCGCCGAGGTGCTCAGGCGCTCGTCCCAAAAGGCGATCAGAATATCGGTATCGGCCAGGACATTGGCTGAGAACTGCCGGGTTGACTGGCATCGCGGCCCCTCCGTGCCATCCATGCTGATCGGCAGGCCGAGGACCAATCCACCAACATTCCGCTCCGTGATGATCGCCTTCAGGCGGATCAGGTCCTTGGTGAATTTGCTGCGGCGAAGGGTCTCCACGGGGCTGGCGACGATCAGCATCGGGTCTGAAATGGCGACGCCGATGGTTTTCGAGCCAAGGTCGAGGCCCAACAGGCAACTGTTTTGCCGCAGAACACTCTTCAAATTTCTGATATCAACAACTGGCATGGCCTTTTTTAACGGGTTGCTCAGCGGATGAAAAGGCGGCGATCAGGGCAGAATCATAGATTGCTAATGAAAGGTTAAGGAAGATAGATTCTTATAGCGGGAAAATGGAGTATTCTGGCTATGACATCAAATTTTCTCGACCATATCAAAGAAATTGAGGATCACCG
>Ga0316204_10004468_pt1 | contig 24996 bp, 24 predicted proteins | sample 6monrhotite_MG_2_FD_205661 | JGI IMG/M metagenome (GOLD analysis project Ga0316204, IMG submission 205661) | Microbial mat bacterial communities from mineral coupon in-situ incubated in ocean water Damariscotta River, Maine, United States -... | ecosystem: Environmental > Aquatic > Marine >... | reverse complement strand
TCTGGTTCAACTGTTAATCGATATAAAGCTAACCTCAGCTCTGTATTTGAGTATGGTTAAGAGCATTATGGATTAACGAAAAATCCCTGTCGTGAAGTTAAATCGAAACCAGAGAATAAGGGGCGTACCTGGTTCCTTTCAGATGCAGAATGGCCGTCTCTATTATTGGATGAGTTCCGAAGAGAAGGTTAATATTGACATCGATTTGTCCAAATTAATTTGACGACGTACAATAGTCAGTAAAAATTATACTTTAGCTAAGTTACCTATAAAATGGTCATAGAAAAACACGATGCAAAAAAACAAAAAACCGCAATCACCTTCTGCAGAAACTGTCGATGAGGCCATGAAAATAGCCAAAGGTATTCAAAAGCTTGGTCAGACTAAAGAACAAACTAAGTTAATTGCACAGGGAATACAAAAGGGTATTGCGCAATACAAGAAACAACTAAAAGCAAAAGCTCATGAACTGGATAGATTAAAAAAGAAACTTAATCAACAAAAAGCTAATACTGACATAGAACGTTCAATACCATCAGAAGTAAGCTGTAAAACCCAATGGTTACCCTGGATTTTGTTGATAGTTAGCTGGCTGGCTATGTTACTATATATTGTCCTTTCTAGTGGTTGGTTTGATGTGTGAGATTTGATTTAATGAGCAATAAAATAGGTCGTAATTATCTTTGTCCTTGTGGCAGTGGAAAAAAATACAAACATTGTTGCCTGATTCATGACCAGCAGTCAAATCAAGTCTCTGATAATAATTTTATTCCTGGATTTCATGAGACTTTATCAAACCAGGAATTTTCCAGTCTAGAAGAAGCACAAGCCTTCATGAATGGTTTTACTCAAAAACAAAATCAGGCGCCACAAGCTGATTTTCATGGGCTCTCCTCGGAACAGATGCATCGCTTACTGAATTTCACCTTTGAATCACCGGAAGTGATTTTCTTTTCAGAACAATTTACGAATAACATTAAAGCTCCCATGTTTACTCTATTTTATATGCTGGTAGAACATATTAGTGAAAAGGGATTAAAACCAACTGCTAAAGGTAATTTGCCACGGAATTTGTGTCGAGAAATTGCTTTACATTATCTTGGTGAAGAAAAATATCAGGAACAAATACGCTTTGGTCAGATTAATAAAGAAGAAGATTATTTTGATTTACATGTGGTGAGACTGGTTGCAGAACTATCGGGGCTGATACGAAAATACAAGGGTAAATTTATTCTTAGTAAAAAATGCAAAAACCTTTTAACTAAAGAAGACAATAAGCAATTATTCTTGTTGCTGTTAAAAGCCTATATCACTAAATTTAACTGGGGCTACTGGGATCGTTATGAAGAACTGAACTTTATACAGCAGTCTTTTGCCTTCACGCTGTATTTGCTAAAACAATATGGTGAGGATAGACTTTCCAGTGAATTTTATGCCGATCAATTTCTTAAAGCCTTTCCTGCTCTATTACAGGAAGTGACACATACCCCCTATTTTGAGCCAGAAGATGAGCTGAAACGCTGCTACACTTTGAGAGTGCTAAAACGTTTCACAGGCTTCCTGGGGCTGGCTCAGGTAGAACCCGTTGGTGATGATGAACTATTGGTCAAGGAATATAGTATACAAAAATTACCTTTATTGGATGAGTTAGTAAGATTTCCTAAAGGAACAAAGCACTAAATATCGGATGAAATTTGGGAGGACAAGGGCAAACTCTAAAAATGAACGGTATTAAAATGGCTAAGGTCATCCAGTGTTCCATGCTGAATTATTGATAATTTGACATTTCTAGTACATTTATTATTCTTTATTCGCAATTCGAGAATAAAGAATAATAAAATGATTCTAAAACCACAAGATATTTTGTTCTTACTGAAATTGATTTCTTATGGCAAAAAGGCATGGTCTTTCAATAAGATAGCATTAGAATTAGGTATGAGCCCCTCTGAAGTACATGCTGCTGCTAAAAGAACACTTGCGGCAAGGCTCAGTATTAAGCATGAAAATAAAATCAGGCCGCAAATCAGGAATCTTGAAGAGTTTCTGATGCATGGTGTTCAGTATGTTTTTGTTCCTGAACGCGGACAGCTGAGCCGTGGCATGCCAACCTCCTATGCATGTTCACCATTATATAAAGCAGTTCCTTTTGCAGCTGTTTGTTTCAAGAGCGTCAGTTTGTTGATTCGCTATCTTAAATTGTCAAAAAAGCACAAAAAAGTCAATGTGATTATTTTTTAGAATGCAGAAAAAAGTTTAAAATGACGGGGCTTTATGAAAGGACAGCGCTTAAAAAATATTTTAAAACGCCGTCCTTTTTCTGGTTTTATTCAAGATCGAAGCGATCAGCGTTCATGACTTTCGTCCAGGCTGCTACGAAGTCCTGAACAAACTTTTCCTGGTTATCATCCTGTGCATAAACTTCAGCATAGGCGCGAAGGATAGAATTGGAGCCAAACACCAGGTCAACTCGTGTTGCTGTCCACTTCAATTCGTCTGTCTTACGGTCACGAATTTCATACAGGTTTTCAGCAACAGGCTTCCACGTGTAATTCATGTCCGTCAGGTTGACAAAGAAGTCGTTGGTTAGTACACCTTCACGATCCGTGAATACACCGTGTTTGCTACCTCCATGGTTTGTACCAAGCACGCGCATGCCGCCGAGCAATACCGTCATTTCGTGGGCAGTAAGGCCCATCAATTGTGTACGGTCAAGCATCATTTCTTCCGGGCTGACGACATAGTCCTTCTTGAGCCAGTTGCGGTAGCCGTCATGAAGAGGCTCCAGCACCTCAAAAGATGCTGCATCAGTCATCTCGTCAGTTGCATCGCCACGCCCAGGCGAGAAAGGAACGCTCACATCAAAGCCCGCAACTTTTGCGGCCTGTTCAACACCGATGTTACCTGCCAGGACAATGATATCTGCCACACTTGCACCCGTTTCAGTTGCAATATTCTCCAGCACACCCAGTACTTTGGACAGGCGCTTCGGTTCATTGCCTTCCCAGTCCTTCTGTGGGGCAAGGCGAATATGTGCGCCATTGGCACCACCACGTTTGTCTGAACCACGGAAAGTTCTGGCACTGTCCCAGGCAGTGGCGATCATTTCATTGGTACCCAGGCCACTGGCGGTAATTTTTTCCTTGACAGTCTTTATATCGTAATCAGTACTGCCGGCAGGGACAGGATCCTGCCAGATCAGATCTTCCTGTGGAACGTCCGGACCAATGTAACGTGCCTTAGGACCCATATCACGGTGCGTCAACTTGAACCATGCCCGTGCAAATACTTCCGAGAAGTATTCAGGATCTTTGAAGAACCGTTCGGAAATCTTGCGGTATTCCGGATCCATCTTCATGGCCATGTCGGCATCGGTCATGATTGGGTTGTAGCGCATCGAGGGTTCTTCAACATCGACAGGCTTGTCTTCTTCCTTAATGTTTATCGGTTCCCACTGCCACGCGCCGGCCGGACTCTTTTTCAGTTCCCACTCATAATTGAGCAACAGCTGGAAATAGCCGTTGTCCCACTGGGTGGGATGAGTTGTCCAGGCCCCTTCGAGCCCACTGGATACTGTGTCGCGCCCAATGCCACGCTTGGTTTTGTTAATCCAGCCAAAACCCTGGTCTTCAATTTCGGCTCCCTCTGGTTCTGGACCCAGCAGTTCGGCATTGCCATTACCATGGGCTTTACCAACGGTATGACCACCGGCAGTCAAGGCCACGGTTTCCTCATCATTCATGGCCATGCGCTCAAAGGTAACACGAACATCATGAGCCGTTTTCAATGGATCAGGATTTCCGTCGACACCTTCAGGGTTTACATAAATCAGCCCCATCATGACCGCTGCGAGAGGGTTTTCCAGGTCGCGCTCACCGGAGTAACGGCTGCCTTCACTGCCACTGGGTGCCAGCCACTCTTTCTCCGAGCCCCAGTAGGTGTCCTTTTCCGGATGCCAGATATCTTCACGTCCAAAAGCAAAGCCATAAGTCTTCAGACCCATAGACTCATAGGCAATAGTACCGGCATAGGCGATCAAATCAGCCCAACTTAACTGGTTGCCATATTTCTTTTTAATGGGCCATAGCAGACGGCGTGCTTTGTCCAGGTTTACGTTGTCGGGCCAAGAATTAAGGGGTGCAAAGCGCTGGTTACCGGTGCCAGCACCGCCACGGCCGTCAGCGATACGATAGGTACCGGCAGCATGCCAGGACATGCGGATCATCAAACCACCATAGTGCCCCCAGTCCGCTGGCCACCATTCCTGGCTGTCTTTCATTAGCGCATGTAAATCCTGTTTAAGAGCATCAAAGTCAAGTTTCTTGACCTCATCACGATAGTTAAAGTTGGCTCCCATTGGATTAGTCTTGTCATCGTGCTGATGCAGAATATCGAGATTAAGCGCCTTGGGCCACCATTCCATGTTCGATATGCTGCTGCTTGTTGCGCCGCCGTGCATGACCGGGCATTTTCCGCCAGTACTTGATTGATTGTCATTCATTGTCAATTTCCTCTAGGTTAAGTATATACATCGTTGTATGAAGCCCAAATAGTGGTCTGTTTAGGGAATAACATAATAAATCTGTTTGGGCTTTTCAGTTACAACAGGTTGTGTACTTGCTTTTTCCCGGTACATTCCAAAAGCTAAACGTGCATACCAGGCTGCACGTTCAAGATCTTCGATCTTTTGTGTTTTCATCTTAGTCAGCTCCTTTTTCATGGAAATAATATGCAATGGCACCACCGATGCTGCTGCTTCCAGACATAACAAAGACCATGCTAAATGCCATTGAAAAATGTACAGCTGCAAAAGTTATTGTCTTTGTCATAATACTCTCTAAGAAAAGATTTAGGTTACTTTAAGTATTGATCATAATTGGCGATTTCTAAAATTGATTAAATAGATTTTCATATTCGGAAAAATCTATCAATTGAGTTGGATAGTGATTTTTCTAACATGCCAACCTATTTAGATACTGTTCAAAATTATCAAGGCTGCATCTTGTGCAACTATTGATTTAATGAGAGGCTCTTAATTTCAAGAAAGTGATATTGATTAAAGTGGCCTTTTTGACTTATAGGATTAAAGATAAATGATTAAGATTTCTATCCGGCAAGCAAAGGAATCTGAACTAGAGGTAATCAATTACATTATCAGAACCTGTGTCTTTACCTGGAATTTATCAGATAGGGTAAAACGCTTAACAGTCAGCAGTTACCAGTACAATAGCTTCGATTTAGAGCATTTTGAAATCTTTGTGGCAATTGATGCCAGTAAACGTATAGTTGGTGTGGTTACACTAGAAGAAATTAATACACTAGAGCTATCCGAAGGGCAAACAGGGTTACTGTTACATGGGTTGTATGTTGAACCTGCATTTCAAAATCAGAGAATAGGACAACAGCTTCTTCAGTTTTCACTCCAACGGGTAAAGTCTAAAGAACTGGATGGTCTACTCGTAAAAGCCCAAGTTGATGCCAACAGTTTCTTTAAACAGCAAGGTTTTGAGCATTTACAAGTGATTGATGCAGATAAAGATTACCTTTATCGTTGGTGGAAGAAAATATGAAGAAAAATTTTTAAATTGTATTGATGAAAGCCTATAACCTGAAAATTCATAAATTAACTCGTTATGCCAATCAGCGGTTTGTCAGTTAAATATTCCTGAGTGACGGCTGATCAGCTTATTTTGGGTTGCTTCCGCGGCAGTAGGCAGCTTCCTGCTGGCTGGATTTGTTAAGTTTCACCTGGCGATACAATATTCCATAAATTTGCAGCGCCTCTCATTTTAACACCGGACGGAACTTGAGAATTACTCAAGCTATCTAGTTGATCTGCAGTATCATATACGTAGTCCGTTTTTTTACGATTACAAGATTCACAAAGCCACCACAGATTGGCGGGATCGTTATAAAGGGCTCTTCCAAATTTTTTAGGCATCATATAATTAGTGTGCGTCGCGTCAATATTTAAGTGTGGAGCACCTACCGTTACAATGTATTGGCGCCAAGGGTTCATGTGATCTAGCTGCCATGGACCATTACTACCACAAACGGGGCACTCATCAGGTTCTGGAGCTAAACCCAACAGATCAAGACCTCCCCGGCTTACCCAGCTAAAACGATTACAGTTTCTAATGTTAACGTTTGAGTTAGGGTCTTGGCACTGACATCCATTTGCGTTAATTATTGCATCTAAATCTTCTGCACGTGTTGGCATATAGTTTTACCTCCATTGAAATTTAAACTAATAACAGTATTAAAAAATTACGCTTAGCTAAAGCGCAAATTTCAGTAATAACATACAGGCAGGCGGCAATATAATTTATGTTCGTTCGAGCTGTGAATTTTTCACACAGCGATTTAAACGCCTTGATATACATTTACATGCATTCTAGTACTGAAGTTGAGCAGATGTTACCGCCTTTGTCTTTATTTTCTTTTTTCCATTTTGCATATGCATTGTCAAATGTTTCAGGATAGACGCCCCCCTTTTTAAGGGGGGTAATTACACTATTTTTTAATGCCTGTTCAGTTATAGCCATATGTGCAACCAAATGCTTGATTTGCCATATAGCATCGCCGTTATTGCGGCCGATTACTTCTATATGATAAATACCACTTTTTCTGCTCTCATGTAGGTTATGAATTATAACCCATCTCTTCATGGACTCTGTTGAGGGAAGTGACCAAATGCCTGGCTCATGAGACAAAATATTATTTGCCGTTGTCATCGTAGGCAGCATCAAAAATAAAATTATTAGTCGTTTCTTCATCTATTATTCTTTTCCTATTATCAAATATAATCTGTTGGGAAAAGCTATTGTGCTAGATTAGTTTAGTTTGGAATCTATAGATTTACCATGATAAGAGTAGGGAAAGTGATAACTGAGCAAGGCAAGCGCTGAGGGTTCTGGGATTAGTACTGGGTCTCCTAATTCACGAGGCAGGTCATAAGCAACATCATTTAGAGTGTAGCCGAAACTTAGAGGGTTTATGGCATTAAAATTCATATCATACAATGTAGTGTCATGTAAAAAGTCGTAACTTGCATTATCCAAGAACTCAAGAATTCCAAGTGTGCTTGAGGTTGTCTCCAGTACTGATGGAGTGACTTTGGGTTGGTGTTGTCTCTCATGCAAGATAATTGTTGCTATTAATTAAAAATAAAGATGACTTATCTAATTTTAGATTATATTGGCCAAACAAAAAGAATCATTGGTAATGATACTACTACAATAATAATCTCAAGAGGTAGACCCATGCGCCAATAGTCACCAAAACGATATCCACCGGGACCAAGTATCAAGGTGTTATTCTTGTGACCAATAGGTGTAAGAAACGCGCAGGACGCAGCAACCGCTACGGCCATCAAAAAAGGATCCGGGTTCACTTCAAGCTGATTTGCGATATCAATTGCTATAGGGGCGGCGATAACAGCAGTAGCAGTATTGTTAAGTAAATCGGAGAGTGTCATGGTAACGATCATCAAAAGAGCAAGTACAACAATTGGACCATAACCTTCAGTTAGGGTAACAATATTTTTTGCAATCAGTTCAGTACCACCAGATGATTCCAGGGCGATGCCAATCGGTATCATTGAACCTAACAAGATAATGACAGGCCATTCAACGGAAGCATATAATTCAGAAATTGCTATGATTTTAAAGTACAGCATGAAAACACATGCAGCAGCTAATGCTATAGGTAAATGAACGATACCTGCACTGGCAATGGCAATGGCAATGGCGAAAATTCCAACAGCAAGCCAGGCTTTATTGCGTTGAATTAATTGCAAGTCACGTTCTTTTAGCGGCAAGCTTTCTAACCATTGGCTAACGCCTGACAATTGCTCATCCAGTCCAAGTAGTAATAAAACATCACCTGCCTTGATTTCTGTTTTACGAACACGTTCCCGAACCTTTTTACCTTGCCTGGAAATTCCCAATAAAATGACACCATGCCGATATTGTAATCGTAGTGATTGTTCCGTTCTCCCATCTGCACGCGAGCCTTCTGGTATGACAACTTCCATAAGTGACAATCCATTCTCGCTTATACCCTGATATTTTTCAGCGCCAATATATTCCAGTTCGAATGCTCCAACAAAATCGTCGATAGCGGTAGCATCCGTCTCAATGACTAAGATATCACCCTTTTTGATTGTTTCACGCCTCGCGCGGCCTGGTAGATGGCTACCATTTCGAACCAGGCCCAGAATTACAACACCTGCTTCGTCGGCTATGTCATCAAGCTCGGGCATTTTTTTACCAATAATTTTTGATATCTCTGGCACGCGAACTTCAGCAATATAATTGGCAATATCAAACAAATCTTTTGATGCATCATACCCCTCTCGCTCAACAGGGATTAAACGCCAACCTATCAAAGCAATAAACAATACACCAACAAAGGCTACAACTATTCCTACCGGACTGAAATCAAACATTCCAAAGGGTTCACCTAGCGCTTGTTCACGATAGCTGGATATAATAATATTCGGTGGCGTACCAATCAGTGTAATCAGCCCACCAAGGATAGATGCAAAAGATAAAGGCATTAGCGTTAGGGCTGGATTGCGTTTAGCTTTGTTTGCCGCATGAATGTCGATTGGCATAAGCAAAGCCAGGGCGGCGACATTATTCATAATGGCGGAAAGAATAGCTGACACACCAGACATTATGGCAATATGTGATGAGAGTTTACGTCCGGAATCAATTACTTGCCTGGCTATCAGCTCGATTGCCCCCGATTTTGATAGTGCTTTACTAAGAATGAGCACTAGGGCAATAATGATAGTTGCGTGATGAGAGAAGCCATCAAATGCCTTATTCTCCGGTATCACTCCTGAGAAAACAGCAATTACCAGCGCACTAAAAGCAATTAGGTCATAACGTATCTTACCCCAGATAAGCATGCCAAAAACAACTAGCAGAAGGACGAATAGAATAACCTGATCACTGTTCATAATAACTTAACTTTGTTAGCGTGTATTGTTACAACGAATATATCTTTTACTGATCATTTAAGCACACAATATGGTTCCTTACTAATTTTAGATTTTCGACTTCACTAGGACTTCAGGTTTTATCGAATCACTCCAAACTTATAAGAATAATACGGCTCTATAGCTGAGAGGTTATAAAATATTTAGTTTTTAAGTGCAAATTAGGTGCAATAACACCCACTATTTGCACCTGTTTTTTATTTTTAAACACAATGTAAGTAATTGTTTAATGTGCCTGATGGTTTATGCTGTAGCCATAAGTAAGACTCAGAATCGACAGTTCGAGTCTGTCCAGAACCACCTTTAAATCAATCGTTTACATTCGAAATTCTGCTTTGCTCAAAGCGCTTCCATAAAATAGCAGGCTATTTCTGACCTGTAGCAATAATTAATTAGCTTGGCCTGTTCATGGCATAATTCGTTGTAGAACTGAGGATTTTAGCTACTAAACTCTCTGTGAATTAGCTCTGATTTAACAAAGAAAGGAATGATAGTATAATATCTCTAGCTTCAGATCGCAGGCATCAGCTCTTTGAGAGGCACATACCATGAAAATTATAGCGTTCATCATATTCCTGATATTCCTGGCCGGACTTACAATAAGTGCCAATTCTCATGCCTGGTGGTCATTTTCATTTGATGATCTGCAGTGGTCGGATCGTTCTGGCTCGGTTTATGGTCCTGGTAAGCCCATTACCCCTGTGTATTTAAGAGTTATGCAGGATCAAGATTTCTCTAACTATTATCTTTATATTAAATTCGAGGGTTTAAAACCGGAAGAAATCGATATACAACGTCAGGGACCTCGAATCAGTATCAGACAGGTTCGCGGACGTATCGAGGAAAGTGAATCAAAAGATGGTTACCGATCCTATCAATCCCATTCCAGTTTTACCCGGCGTTTAACACTCCCACCCGATGCTGATCCCGATGTGGCAAAAATGAAACGTGAAAATCAAGAGAATTTCATTCGTCTGACGATACCGAAACTCGTTTATCAACCCTGGAGATAAGGAGCTAATGGTAAATAAGTAAATTGCTGATAGAATTAATAAATTATGTCGAAAAATAAGAATAAGACAATCAGAAAAAACCTCTATACCTTGTTCATTGACTATGATGGAGCAACTTTCATTGCCCAGGCAAAGTCTAAATCTTTGGCGAAGGCCCCATCGAAATGTATCGAAAAATGGAACACTGAAGATATCAGTAGTATTTTTTCTGATACAGATAAATTAGAAATTCTTGCTCAATTAGAAAATGAAATGTTTGTAGAAATTAATGGCCTGAGCAATATTTGGTGTGGTAGCGTTTTATTAAACAATAAACTGATGCTGTTAAATTTAGTTCTCACCAAAAATGGCACTTAAATAGAACTGCTTGTAATTACACCCGTTTTACTACCATTCCATCTTATATTAAGCGCGGTGAAACTAAGCGTCGTATAACATAGATTATGTTGAACTAATTGTTAGATTGTTTTGCTCTGATAATAGCCAGGTTAATGCTTCGTCTCGATTTGAAAATATTTTTAAATTCCATTTCTCACTCCGTGGATACGATGCTAATGCTTCCGTTGAGAGTTTGGTAATCCGATTGTAGGCGACTACTGCCATGGCATTTATTTCTTTAATCGTAGCCAGTTTAGTTTGAGCTTCAAAATCATATGTGTAGGAATTTATTTTATTAATGAGTAGTGAAAATGGCGAATGTAAATGTGATAGTAAAAAATCATGGTAATCCTGTACCATTTTTGCATTCATTTCAACACCATCATTAATCATTATTTCAGCAATATTGTCATGAAGAATGATTATTTTTGCAAAAGGCAATTCATATAAATTCATATAATAATCCTAATTGAAATTACTTCTGGTCTACTTGAAATAAATTTTAAAAAGCTCACAAGTATCTCCTGTCACATTTTGAAACCATTTTAAAGACATTGTAGAAATACTACTTGGCCAAATACGCCAATTTTTTGTCTTTTTCAGCCAAAATATAATAACAAGTTCAACTTTTATATACAGTCCTACCCAGTTATAATTATTAATCATATTGAAGAATTAAAATCAGCGACTATTATTGAGTCGATTAAAATGGTTTAAGGGTGTTCTCACCTCCTGCGACCTGGTTTTGAACCAACTCGATCATAGTTACATCAAAGCTTAGGTTTGTTGTCAGAAAGCCGATGCCGATAATGCGAGAAGGACATATGCCCCGTTATACAACCAATGCCATCCGTAACATTTCCCTCGTTGGCCAGAGCGGCTGCGGTAAGACTACCCTGGTTGAGGCGCTACTACACGCTGCAGGCGCAATTTCAACGCCGGGCTCAGTGAGACGAGGCAACACCGCCTGCGACTTCGACCCGATTGAGAAGCAGTACCAGCATTCTCTATCCTCCAGTGTGGTGAGCCTTGACCATGCCAATATCCACGTCAATCTGGTTGACACCCCCGGAATGGCTGACTTCATCGGCCAGGCAATTGCCTCTTTCCCAGCAGTGGAGACCGTCACCATAGTGATTGACGCGCAGAAGGGCATCGAACCGGTGACCCGGCGTATGTTGGAATGGGCTGCCGCGCGCAAACTCTGCCGTATGATTGTCATCAATCGCATCGATGCCGAGGGCATTGACCTTCCTGCCCTGGTTGATGACATCCGCCAGGAATTTGGCGCCGAGTGCCTGCCCATTAACCTTCCTGCCGACAATTGCGCCCGAGTGGTGGACTGCTTTTACGAACCAGACGGCGACGCCGACTTTTCCTCGGTAGCCGAGGCCCATGGCAACATTCTCGACCAGGTGGTAGAGATGGATGAAAAAATAATGGAGCTCTATCTGGAACAAGGTCAGGAACTTTCAGCGGAACAGCTTCATGCTCCCTTTGAGCAAGCGTTACGGGAGGGACATCTTGTGCCAATATGCTTCACTTCGGCCAACACCCTCGCTGGTGTGTCTGAACTGTTGATGCTATGTGAAAAATTAATGCCAAGCCCCATGGAAGGTAACCCGCGTCCTTTCCTTAAAGGCGAGGACAATGTTGCCGTGAACTTCTCCGCCGAACCCGATCCAACGAAACATGTGGTGGCCCATGTTTTCAAGGTAATGGCCGACCCCTTTATTGGCAAGCTAGGTATCTTTCGTATCCACCAGGGGACAGTGACCAGGGACAGCCAGCTTTTTATCGGTGATGGCCGCAAGCCATTCAAGGTCAGCCACCTCTTCAAACTTCAGGGGAAGAAGCAGGTGGAAGTGGATACCGGTATCCCCGGAGATATTTGCGCGGTTGCCAAGATAGACGAGCTCCATTTTGACGCAGTGCTTCACGACTCTCATGAGGATGATTATCTCCACCTCAAGCCGCTCCCCTTTCCAGTAGCGGTTTTTGGTCTGGCCATCGATGCCGGGAGCAGAGGCGATGAGCAGCGACTCACAAGTTCTCTGGAACGTCTGGTGGACGAGGACCCCTGTCTTACCCTGGATCATGATGTCCAACAGAACGAGCTGGTGCTGCGTGGCCTCGGCGACTTGCACCTGCGTATTGCCATGGAACAGATGGAGAGGCGCTTTAATGTCAAGGCAGTGACTCGTCCGCCTCGCATCCCTTACCGCGAGACCATCGCTGCCGAGGCTGAGGGACAATACCGGCACAAAAAACAAAGCGGTGGTGCAGGCCAGTTCGGCGAGGTGTCATTGAAGATTGCGCCGCTGCCACGTGGTGCCGGCTTCCATTTCAAGGACGAGGTTAAGGGCGGTACCATTCCTGGCCCGTTCATTCCTGCGGTAGAAAAAGGGGTGAAACAGGCAATGGAGAGGGGCGCGGTTGCCGGCTATCCGATGCAGGATATTGAGGTGACTTTGTTTGATGGTAAGTACCATACGGTGGACTCCAAGGAAATCGCCTTTGTCGCCGCGGGCAAACATGCCTTTCTCGAAGCAGTGACCAAAGCCAGACCGCAGGTGCTGGAACCGATGGTGAGTCTGGAACTGGTGATTCCATCGGGTGCTATGGGAGGCGTTTCCGGTGATCTCACAAGCCGTCGCGGGCAACTGCACGGTACTCAAACCCTACCCAGCGGTGATCTCTCCATCAAGGCTCAAGCGCCATTGGCTGAGCTCAACGACTATGCAGGTAAGCTCAAGTCGTTGACTGGCGGCCATGGCAGCTATGCACTCGAGTTCAGCCACTATCAAGCCGCACCAGACTCTCTACAGGACGAACTCGCCTCCCAGTGGAAGCCCCATGTCGGGGAAGACTAAAGAAATGCCCAGGCCAATAATTTTTTTCAGGATATAGGTCAGAGTGTAATCTATACAAAAAAATTGAGAAACAAGCATGGAACAAAAAAGTAATTGCTGGTATCTGGATGAAGTGTTTATAATCATCAGAGGTTAGTTGCATTACCTTTAGATCGCTTATCTTCTTTGAAATAAATTGACCTAAGTCACTATAGGCAATATTAATGATTTTTGATGCCTGGTTCAGTATCGCTATAATGTTGTTTTGCTTCGCAACTCTTATGTTGAGTCGAATTTCTCCCGATATTATCATGAGTGCTGGCTTATCTTTGTTACTGGTTTTCGGGATATTGACTCCCCAGGAAGCATTGGCTGGTTTTGCCAATGAGGGAATGTTGACCGTTGCCGTTTTATACATTGTGGTCGCCGGGTTGACTGAAACAGGAGCTGTTGGCTGGATTGTTCAATCTTTGTTAGGGCGCCCACGCTCTATTGCTCATGCACAGTTCAGATTGATGATGCCTGTTACCGTTTTAAGTGCCTTTCTGAATAATACACCGGTGGTCGCTGTTTTTATTCCGGCGGCGAAGGATTGGGCGAAGCGGCACAGACTGACCTTATCAAAATTAATGATCCCTTTGAGTTATGCCAGTATTGCTGGGGGTACCTGTACATTGATTGGCACCAGCACCAATCTGGTCGTAAACGGATTAATACAGGAGCAAGACAATTACACCGGACTCTCTATGTTTGAGCTGCTGTGGATTGGTGCTCCCATCGTTTGTGTTGTGTTGCTATTTCTGCTGCTTTTCAGCCGCTGGTTGTTGCCCGAACGGACTCCGGCGCTTGACCGTTATGATGATGTCAGACAGTATACCGTAGAGATGAAAATCGATCAGAACAGTCCCCTGGCTGGTATGAGTATAGAACAGGCAGGTTTACGACAATTGCCGGGGCTCTTTCTGATTGAAATAGAACGGTCAGGTCAACTCATTCCAGCCGTATCTCCTCATGAAATTCTTTATAGTAATGATCGACTGGTATTTGCCGGTATCATTGATTCAGTGGTTGATCTACAAAAAATACGCGGTTTAACCCCCGCGACGGGACAGATATTTAAGCTGGATGGTGAACGACAGGACCGTTGTTTTGTTGAAGCTGTGGTATCCAATAGTTGTCCAGGCGTAGGAAAAACTGTTCGGGAAGGTAAATTTCGTTCTCGTTATAATGCCGTTATTATTGCTCTGGCTCGCAATGGTGAACGGCTAAACCAGAAAATCGGCGATATTATTCTTCGTCCCGGTGATACCCTGTTGCTGGAAAGTCGTGCATCCTTCGTACAACAGCAACATAATTCACGTGATTTTTTTCTGATCAGTGAAATAGGTGATTCTCACCCACTTAATCATGATCGGGCCATAACTGCTATTGTTATCGTGTTATCAATGATCCTGGTCGTTAGTTTTGGTTGGCTGAGTATGCTCAAGGCATCATTGCTTGCGGCCGGTATGATGATAATCACTCGCTGTATTGATGGCCGAATTGCCCGTCTGGCACCTGACTGGCAAGTATTAGTGGTCATCGCCACTGCTTTTGGAATTGGCACTGCCATTCATAAAACGGGTGCAGCCATAGCCATAGCCGAAATCCTGATAAACCTCGCTAATGGAGCACCCTGGTTAACTCTGGCAATGGTTTTTCTGTTGACTGCTGGTTTTACTGCTATGGCCACCAATAATGTTGCCGCAGTGTTAATGTTTCCCATAGCTCTGGAAGCTGCAAATACGTTACAGGTGAATATGATGCCTTTTGCCATAACTATTATGGTTGCCGCTTCAGCCAGTTTTGCCACTCCCATTGGTTATCAAACTAATCTGATGGTTTTTAATGCTGGAGGTTATCGTTCAATCGATTTTTTTCGAATCGGCTTTCCACTGACTGTACTGGTGGGAATCGTTACTCTGGCTATTACACCCATGGTATGGAAGTTTTAATCAAAGTTAATGCTATAAAAACGTATTATTACTAATATTCATGTATTAACATGACTTGTGATATACGATATCGTTAAAAAATTGATAAGGTGAAATAAAATGGAAATTATTGGTGGCCCTGCAATACGGCGTACACAACCTGATGCAGTCTATATCTGGCTGGTACTTGATACAAATCCTTCTCAAATAACAATCACTGTCTCAACAAACCAGAATTTAAGCACGCCTGTTGCGAGGAGCCAAAGTGAACCTGATAATATTGTTAAAGTTGGTGAGAATCTTTTTATTTGTTTAGTGAAAGTAACTGCTGATAACGGAACGTTTCTAAACGACATTAAATTCTATTACGATATTAGTATCAATGATCAAACTTTGAGTGATTTTGGCTTGTTAGCGGGTGATAACTCGATTGTTTATGGTGCGGATACACTCCCAAGTTTTTTTATACCAACTAAACACAGCAATATTCTACATGGCTCTTGTCGTAAACCTCATGCTGCTAACAAAAGTTATCATTCTCAATTTGATCATATGCGAACCGCTGATAATCTTCTAAATACTGCAATTGACAAGTTAGATTCCAGACCCAGTATGTTATGCCTTACAGGTGATCAGATATATGCTGACGATGTTGCACTTCCTCTACTTTGTGCACTCAAAGATGAGGCGAAACGTTATATAGGTTGGACAGAAGAATTACCTCACGCTAAAGATAATAGAAAAACGGTGATTCCCGATGCAATTAATCTGTGCGGACGGAATAGTATCCTAACGAAAACTATCGGCTTTACTTCCGGTAATAAAGATAATCATCTAATGACATTTGGTGAATACATGATGATGTACTTAGTCGTTTGGGGTGGTTTATCTGTTAACATGCCAGCTTATAGTGCGATAGCCAATGATATAGTCCGATTAACCAAAAAACGTCATAGACATACTTATAAATTACCTAAGCTAAGTTATGATGACTATGAAGAGCAGCGCGCTATTTTAATGACGTTCCTAAGGAATGCTCGAAAATCCCGCCGAATTATGGCAAATCTTCCAACTTATATGATGTTTGATGATCACGAAGTTTCAGATGACTGGAACTTAACAGAAAAAAACCACACTCTATTCAAAACTAATCCGTTATCAAAACGTATTCAGGCAAATGCACTTGCTGCCTATTGGGCATGCCAGGCATGGGGCAATAATCCAGATGGTTTTGCAAACGATTTCAAAACATCCGTTTCAAAATTTTTATGTTCCAAGTCTGTTCGTCATGGTGCTACTTTTGAAGCGTCCATAAGAAAACAATATTGGAATTATACCGTCGAAGGCTATCCAGTTTTAGTGGCTCTGGATACCAGAACTAGACGTGACTTTAAAGACAGTAAGTTTTCTCAACTTATGTCGGAAAAAGAAATAAACAAATTAAAAAATGAGTTTATTCGCATTAATACCTTGTATAAAACTGAAGTTAACGAGCAATCTGTTTTGCTATTATCCCCAGCTCCATTTCTCGGCTTTACTGCAATGGAACGATTACAGTTGGCAGTCGATTTCTTACCCAATACCGTTGATGGTGAACCATGGATTGGCAGCGAAATTGCTTACGATAATATGAAAAAAGCATTAAGTAGATTAGATTTTAAACAATGCTGCATTATTTCGGGCGATGTACATTATGCCTTTTCACGTTGCATGCATCTTCCTCGAGCCAACAAACCAGACCTGGAGGTTTTACAAATAACCTGTAGTTCCTTACATAATTCTCCATCAGGCGTCATGCGTCAAATGTTAGATTTATTAACAACAAAAGAAAGATCGGTATTTAACCGTGAAAAAACGCCCTATTTATACCCGACAAATATCTCTGAATTTCTAAATGGTCATACGAACATTAGCCATATTCAATACAGCTCAGGGCAAGCCATAAAAAATTCATATGTTTTCTTTGATCCAAACAAAGGAAAAAAATATAAATGGAATTACAACCTGAAAAATTACCAAACTGTTAATTTAACTTAGGTTTAGTATTACAATTTGAAGAGGTCAAATCTATTTGACCACTTCAATCACGTCAGGAACTTTCTTATGCACAACTCAAAAAATGTAATAACATCGCTTCGCAATACCTATCAAATCAAGGTTCAACTGGAAGGGATCAAGCCTCCGATATGGCGACGTTTGCAACTGGATAGTCGTATTAGTCTGGATGTTCTTCATGTTGTCATTCAGTGCAGTATGGGGTGGCTGGAAATGCATTTACATCAGTTTATGGATCGGGAGGGAAATTTTTTTCGAATTCAGCAAGGTGACGATGATTTTATGGTAGATTTTGGTGACAGCGCTGTTGATGAATCCATTGTCCTACTCAGTGACTTGCTAAAAGAAGAAAAAGACTGGATAAAGTACGAATACGATTTTGGTGATGGCTGGTCTCATAAAATTACTCTGGAAAAAATATTACCCTATAAACAGAATCAGGTTCCTGTTTTGTGTACCAAAGGCAAGCGTGCCTGCCCACCGGAGGACTGTGGTGGTCCCTGGGGCTATCAACACATAATGGATTTGTTGGCTGAGCCAAACGCTAATCCTGAAGAATATCAAGATCTGATTGAATGGTTAGAGGATGAATTTGAACCAGAGTCATTTGACCTTCAGGAAGTCAATGAGGAACTGAACGAACTGTTTGCTCATGCGGATTTTAATAACAAATCGGTTTTTGAAACCGTTTTACATCAGCTAGAAAGTAGCGGTCAGAGAGGCTTGATTCCAGAACTTGATGCCATGGCAAGCAATCCCGCTATGCCCGAAAATGTGCAGGAATTAATTGAAGGTTTGGGAGATACCATGACTATTATCAATGAGATGTCAGCGCTATTGGATGAAGCCTATAACAGGTTTGAGCAAATTGCTAAAATCAGTAACGATAAAAAAGTAACGGCTATTGCAAAAAAAATGCTTAACCGTCTGGATAAGTAGAATTTTATCGTTTAGCCCCGATCTGCCAGCCATCGCTTAATCAAAATCACTGCAGACCAATGACTACAGACCTGCTATTTATCAGAAAAATTGCCTTTGGTATTGGTCAACATCGACATTATTACCGTCCAACGAACCGTGCTAGAATACGGATTTTGCCTGGCTGTTCAAATAATGCCAATGATACTGGATGAGCGATAGATAAATAACTGATGTCTATCCATTTATTTAGCTTTTTCCGAATGGACACTAACTATGAGTACCTACCCTGCAAATTATCCTGAAACGCCAAAATATTTGTGGCAACAATTTTATCAATTGACTCAAATTCCCAGGCCTTCGGGAAAAGAAGAGAAAGTTCGTCAATATATTCTGAGCATTGCTGAAAAAAATAGGCTCAAGACTCAAGTTGATACCGCTGGTAATGTTATTATTTATGTGCCGGGTAAAGGGGTCAACAAAAAAAGCGATACCGTGATTATTCAAAATCATATGGATATGGTCACCGATAAAACAGCTGCACATAGTCACGATTTTGACTCCGATCCCTTGCAAATTTCTGTGAGCGATGGCTGGATTTCTGCGTGTAATACCACCCTTGGTGCCGATAATGGCATTGGTTGTGCCGCCGCCCTGGCATTACTCGAAGAACAGAACCTTGATCACCCACCGCTTGAACTGCTGTTTACCGTTGACGAAGAAACCGGACTCAATGGTGCGTTGGGGCTTGAAGCCCATTTCCTCTGTGGAAAAAAACTGATTAACCTGGATACAGAGGAGTGGGGTTCTGCCTATATTGGTTGTGCCGGCGGTATGGAATACAACCTGAATCGAAACTATGAGCTGGATAGTACGGTTCTATCAAATTGCACGGTAAAAATTGGCTCATTAAAAGGTGGGCACTCAGGAATTGATATCCATCGTGGCCGAGCCAATGCTGCCAAACTGCTGGGGCAGGTATTGCAAATTGCCCAACAGTTCCGTATCAGAATCTCAGGTTTTCATGCCGGTAAAGCCCATAATATTATCCCCAGAGATGCCGAAGTCAGTTTTTATCTGCCAACGACATTGAAAGCCGATTTTGAAGCGGCCTTAAATGCACAACAAAGTCAATGGCAAGATTTTTTAAATACTGAAGATCAAAATTATTCGCTTGAACTGATATCAGCAGAGCCCAGTCCTTGCTTAACTCAAAGCGACTCAGATGCCTTTATCAATATGTTGAGTCTCTTTCCCCATGGGGCAAAAAACTATTATTGGCAAGCATCTGAGCCACTGGTGAGCACCAGTAATAATTTAGCGGTCATCCGGTTGCATGAGGGGAAACTCTTTATGCAAACATCCCTGCGTTTTTTTGATCGTAATGAAGTGCGCGAATTAGAGCAAACTATAAGCGCTTTGGGTAAAACCTTTGGCCTAAGCGTTGACACTGGAGGAGAATACCCCAGTTGGAAACCGGACATGAATAATCCACTGATTCATAAACTAAAAACGGTTTATCAACAAAAATTTAATGAGACGTTGCAAATTAAGGCAATTCATGCGGGACTGGAATGCGGTATATTAACAGACAAAATCGGCGCAGATTTACTGGCTATCTCATTTGGCCCCACGATCAAAGGTGCTCATAGTCCATCAGAGTCACTGGACATCGAAAGCACTCGGAAATTCTGGCAATTGTTAATTAATTTTCTAAAGGCACTATAATCATTTGCTTTGTTCAAGCTCATGCGTAAACAGCTTCGAAATAACAGCCTACTCTTTATTAGCCGCCACAGGCACCAGTGGTGTTTCCAAATCATAAACATCCACATTGCCGTTGAACGATGACCTGTTGTTTATCGGCACGATAGCCTTTGTTGTTGGACAAACCACGAATGGATGTGAAGGGGGTGGTAATGAACCTGGATAACTGACGATCAAGCCTGGATATCACATGACAGTGATCCAGGTGCTCAGTCAAACAATCGGGTTGGATAAACAAATGGTTATTATTTGATTACATCGTTTCCAGTGCTTTGATGATATCACCGGGTTCCATGTGTTCGGTGTAGTTTTTGTTGACATAAGCGGCCTGAGCATCATCAGATAAGTCAGCCATGAATTCCCGAACGATTTGCTGGTATTGCTCAGCATAGCGCATAATTATTTCTCCTGGTTGGTAATGGTTATGAGTATTCGGTAAAATTAGGATGATGCCTGTGTCATATAAGGCCAGGGATAATCATTGTTTTTTAATTCGGCGAGTGCTTCATCCATGGCAACACGCCAATTTTTTTCGGCGACGTAACCTATTTTGTTACGCGCGTAATTGGTGTCACACACCCATTCTTCTGCCAGATGCACAATAGAGCGGGTTAAAAACGGGGCTTTGCCTGGCAGGATGGGAAAGAGTTTTTCCATGAGCCACGCGAACGTGTATCCCATGGGGTAGGGCACGCTGAACCAGGGTGTCGGTGTACCTGCTTTAGTAGCAATATATTGAATGACTTCTTTCGTGCTTGGAAATGAACTGCCACAGATATTGAATGATTCGTAATTATTCAGCTCTTTTGTCAGGCAGGCCTTAACAAAGCTGTTACCAAGATCCGTGTCGGCGATGAGAGGTAGGTGGCTCTTACCTTTGGCTAACCATGGCACCAGCCAGGTGTTTAAACGAGGTACCAGTACAGGGACCAGGCCAAGCATGTTTCCCGCACCAACAAAGTGACCAAGGCGCATGTTGATCATTTGCATGCTCCGGTTGGCATTGGCTTTCATGTGCTGGTCGATATCGATTAAATAATCCAGGTGTGGCCAGAAGCCCGTTGATTTCGTCTCAGAAAAATCATCTATCATCCCTGATGCCTTATTGTTGGCAATGACCACGGTGCTGGCCAATATGAAGCGTTTTACACCGGCATTGATTGCGACGTCAATGAGGCTGATTGTGGGTTGATAGAAGTTTTGTTGTTCCTGTTGGGCGTGGCTCCACATGGCTGCCCATGTGCCTGCATGGCAAATGATATCTATGCCTTTGACCATGGTCGTGAGATAGTCAGGGTCGCGCAGGTCACCTGCTCGAACTTCACCAGTAAAGTAATCAGGTAACTTGTTTTTATTACGACAGGCTGCGATGACATTGACCTTTGGATTGTTATTGAATGCTTTGAGTATATTCTTACCCAGAAATCCGCTTGCCCCGGTGACCAGTACGTTCATTGTTCCTGATGCCATAGTCTTCTCCTTCTATATTTATTAGTACGATCGTACTAGTGTGTTTGCGATAATAGTACGGACGTACTAAAATGTCAACAGAAGGTAAGGGTATTAATGCTATGAATGAACCAAGACCAGATAACCGCGAGCGCATTATTGAAGCCGCCAATCGTCTTTTTTATACAAAAGGTTACAACCAGGCTTCATTTGCGGATATTGCCGATGAAGTGGGTATTAGCAAGGGCAACCTGCATTATCATTTTCGCAGTAAGGTTGATTTGCTCGAGGCGATCCTTGTAGTGCGTATGAAGGAGGTCAAGAACAACCTGGCGCAGTGGGATGAGGAATATCCCGAAGCAAAGGATAAACTGCGACGTTTTGTGCAGATGTTATTAAGTGAGGAAGCGGAGCTGGTACGCTATGGTTGCCCGTTAGGTTCATTGAACATGGAATTGGGTAAATACCAACCCGAGTTAAGGGATCAGTCTCGGGCAATGTTTGATCTGTTCCGGTCATGGCTAGAAAAAGCATTCAAGCAATTGGGCTGCAAGGATAGCCAATCGTTAAGCACGCACTTATTAACCATGGCTCAGGGTGCGGCATTGATGACCTATGTCTATGCAGATAGTCAACTTCTCAAGGATGAATGCAGCAAAATCCTTGAATGGATAGATTCATTGTAAAGTAAAAGCACTAAGGAAGTATTAAGGGACAGACCACAATGAACAGAATTATCATCCTCGATAGATAAGTTTGCATTACCGCTCTTTTTTTAAAAAGAAAGTAAATTGAATCCCCAGCCAACAATAATAAAAGAGACTGCCAGGACACTGGCAAATACTGCTAATGCCTGCCATTTTATCACTTTTCTCAGGATCAACATTTCAGGTAGGGAGAGGGCGGCGACACTCATCATTAATGCCAGCGTGGTGCCAATGGCCACGCCCTTGGTTAGCATGGCCTCAGCAACTGGTATGACGCCAGTGGCGTTAGAGTAGAGTGGAATGCCTATTAGCACGGCCGTAGGCACATCATACCAGTTGCCGCTGGCAAGGTGTTCAGTCACCCAGCTTTCTGGCACAAAGCCATGAAATAACGCACCTATACCAATGCCGATCAGAACCCATTTCCAGATACGGCGGATGATTTCTTTCACTTCAGCTATGGCGAACCGGTGGCGGCCCTGCAAAGAGGTATCCGGTTCCGGCAGGTTGGCCTGTCCCATCTGGATTTTCCAGACATAGTCTTCTACCCAGCGTTCGGGTTTGAACCATTGCATGATGATGCCGCCAAACCATGCCACAATGAGACCGGCTAGCACATATAATAGCGCCAATTTCCAGCCCAATATGCCCACCAGGATCACCACTGCCACTTCATTGATCATGGGTGAGGCAATTAAAAATGAAAAGGTGACGCCCAGAGGGATCCCCGCCTCAACAAAGCCAATAAACAAGGGGACAGACGAACAGGAACAAAAAGGGGTAATAGCACCCAGTGACACGGCAATACTTCTTGCCTGCCAATCTGGGCGGTTACGGACATAGGCACGAACCCGTTCAGGGGAGAGTAGGGCCCTTAACAGGCCCATGATATAAATAATAATGATCAGCATGACGAATATTTTTGTCACGTCCATGACAAAAAAATGCACTGCGGCACCAATATGACTGTTTGAATCCAATCCGAATCCCTGGTAGACCAGCAGATCCGCAAATGCCTCAAACATATTCTAGCTCATGGTTTTTTCGACTCATAGTGTCATGCTCTCTGGGTCAATTAATTCTCAAGCCATTGCCTTATGGCCTCAGGCGCAGCCAGACCCCCGGCATGCACCACTTGCTCATCGATTACCACGCCGGGTGTGGACATTACGCCATAGGACATAATTTCCGCCATATCCGTGACTTTTTCCAGTGTGATGTCGATATTGGCCTGTTCTGCAGCAATGGTAATCAGATTAGCCATGGTTTCACAATTTTTACAGCCCGAGCCCAATACTTTGATTTTTTTCATAACCATTTCCTCATCTCATTGAAAACCTGTTTCCGTTTATCATGCTGAACCAGGACGAGCAGGCATATCAGTCAGGGCTTTTATTGTTACTACAAGCCAGCGGAATTTATGGCATACTGGGAATAACCATACTCACCACCTTCCATGTAGTGCCAATTGCTAATGCCGGTAATGGCCAATAATTCATAGAGGCCATTAATTTGTCGACCGGATGCGTCATAAACCATGAGCATTTTGTTATCCTGTTTTACTTTATTGAGAAAAGCAATTAACTTGTCTTTATTACTAAGAGTAATATTCTTCTGGCGATAGGTCAAAAATAACTTATAGATAATTTTTTCACTCTTATCCCTGATATCAAGCAGTACAATGCCGGATGCGTCATTGTCTGACAGATAACTTTCAAATTCATGAGGCGTGAGCGTGTGCTGCTTGATTTTATCCGTGGCGATTAACTGATTTTCTGAGGATATGGCTTTACCATCTTTTAGTACCAATTCCTTATGAGCATGGGCAATGGCATTGATACCGGCGTCATAAGTGAGGACGTCACGATTAATATTTTTTCTATTGAATAACTGAATCATTTTGGCGGAGGCAACATAACTTTTGCCGCAGGAAATACCATTACAATAAATCACCATGGGTCTTATATCCTGTGCCGCCAGGTCCAGTATTTCCTGTTCAAATGTGGGACTTTTGATAAAAATATTGTTTGAATCCTTGATATGCAGGGCTTTGAATGATGTATCATCACGAACATCAATCACATTATACTGATTTTGACTCAGGCCCTTGGCCAGTTCCTCTGTATCAATATAATTCAGCTGTGGATAATACTTTCTCTTGGGAAATTTGTTAATCTCATCATTGGCTGTCACGCTGACAACACTGGATAATAGAAAAATTGCAATAATTGCTGTTAAAACAGTGCGCATAATATCACTCCTGAACTTTAATTGGCTTTGATTAAAAGTTGGAAGCTCAGAAGTCATACCAGGGTAAGTTGATATGATATAGCTTATAAGCATCCAGGTAACTCCTCGTTCATAGGTTGTTAAACTTAACCCTTAGAAAGGTGGTTTTGCGAACCTGCTCTTTCGAGGTAGGCAGCCTTTTTCTGTTACATATAATATAAATTCATTATATTAGTAAAACCTAATATATTTATGACATTTTGTGCATAATTGATGACATTTTGTGCAAATTTTAAGCAATGTTCAGCATGGTCATTTCTTATCCGGGATAAACTGAAATTATTATCCTGATTGGTGGTTCAACATTGTGTTAAGTTGTTCGATTTTGAAAACAATTACAGTAGTTGAACATTTTAATTTTAAAAAGTTTAATTAATTAAACTGCGTAAAAGGATGGATAATAACTTTATCGCCTGATGCAACACTGACACTTTCATGGGGCAGGTAAATAAAACAGTTCCCTCGACTCATGGAACTGAGTACGCCGGATCCCTGTTTTCCTGTGGTACGAACGACCAGGCCATGTTCATCGTTCTGTTCCAGGATACCACGCTGGATTTCGGTACGTCCGGAATGTTTTCTTAACCCCGA
>Ga0316204_10004467_pt1 | contig 25004 bp, 38 predicted proteins | sample 6monrhotite_MG_2_FD_205661 | JGI IMG/M metagenome (GOLD analysis project Ga0316204, IMG submission 205661) | Microbial mat bacterial communities from mineral coupon in-situ incubated in ocean water Damariscotta River, Maine, United States -... | ecosystem: Environmental > Aquatic > Marine >... | reverse complement strand
CCCAACTGGGTTGGCTATCGCCCTTGCTCATACGTTGCCATGTAGCCTGATTAACTCCCGCGGCCCTCGCTGCCTGGGTAACCCTTAACCCTTTGGCTATTCGCCTGTACTCTATCAACTCTATTAGTTGTGACTTATCCATGCTTACCACCAGCGCACAAAAAAACGCCCAGGGGAGTAATCCCCTGGGCGCCTATAGCTGCATCTATTCTACCAGATAGACAAACCCAACGATTTAGATTCGAGCGATGCAATAGCCTCTGGTATTCCCTTAGTCTTGGCAAGGTCTTCTATATCCCGTTTAGTTTCCTGCCCTTGCCCGCTTAACCATTTGTTAGCGGCTGTACTGCTATGTTGCAACACAACGGGTAATAGATCGGCCCTAATGTTTGTAGTATTCATCCCGAATACCTCCCTATGATTGTTTGTTCGTACTATGATTCTATACATATATTCGGCAATATGCCAACACCAATACACCTAATCCATGAAAATAATCATAATATAATAAACAAAAAAACCTAGCACGGCGGCCAGTAATAAAACCAACCGTTAGCCCGTACTAGGCTCAGAGGAAACACCATTATAAAAACTCTATAGATTGATTGATACATAATCTCTAGAATTTCGGTTATGTTCACATCTAAAAGAATCTCGCGCAATGTCCAGCGGATCCGCTTTTCGTTTCCCACGCTTAAAGCAAATCGATATATATTAGCCCTGTCTGATATACATTTTGATAACCCCGCATGTAATAGGGATCTACTTAAAGAGCATTTAGATGAAGCGGTTAAACGTAAAGCGGCTATATGCGTTTTCGGTGATTTCTTCTGTTGTATGCAAGGATCCTTCGACCCTAGAAAATGCAAGGGCGCAATACGCCCCGAAGATGATTACCCGGATTATTTCGACCGGATCGTTACCAACGCCGCTAAGTGGTGGAAACCCTACGCCAAAAATCTAGTTGTGGTTTGCCCTGGCAATCACGAAACGGCAATATTGAAACGCCAGGAAATAGATTTAATAGATCGTTTCGCCTTAAAAATGCGGGATATGGGCGGCATTACGGCGGCCGGTGGTTACGGGAATTTTATTAGGGTTTACGGCAACCATCACAACACCCGCTTTAGCAATGTTATTTATTCCCATCACGGGTATGGGGCCGGTGGTGCTTGGTCGCGTCAAACAACTGCATTTTTAAAATACCTGGAACAAGTGGAAGCAGATATTTATATTGCTGGGCATATTCACAAAAAAGAAACCTTCCCCGTTGAACGCGCCTACCTAAACAAATCGGGCAACGTAAGAACAAAATCAATAAACTTCATACGATGCGGCACCTATAAAAATGAATTCAAAGACGGCGCCGGCGGTTGGTCAATTGAAAAGGGTATCGGCCCGCGGCCGCTGGGCGGTTACTGGATAGAATTTTCCGCAAATACTGACGGCATGAAACGCAAAATCTATGAAGCCTAACGCGTGTATTTTTCGTACTGGTCGAAATCTAGCGCAAAGATAACCCCTAGGCCGTTGTAGCGGCCCTTGTTCATTATATAGGCGTTTTTTCCAACCTTCATAAATGAATCAACTTTATCCGGGTTGGCATCTACTACCTTTTTAACTTCGCAAAATGTCGGCTGTCTGTTCGCTCGTTTCATCCTCTAACCTTTCAATACTATTCCATAGCTTTGTTAAATCTGCCCGGCTTACTGAATGATAACTAGGGCCGAGCGACATATGACAATCACGCGCTCCGCAATAAATAACGCTGCCCTGCATGTTGTACCCGGCTTTTGCTGGCGATCCGCATACGGGACAATCTGCCAGCGGTTCCCCTGGTTTGATATATTGTTTTATGTTGCTAATATTCATTCTTTTATTTCCCGTTGTATTATATTGCTTAATTCAATCAACCTATCTAGCGGCACTATGCACAACCAGGGTTGTAAGTTGGCCTTGTGCATGACTACGGGAACCTCGCCCCCGCTTGCATCCCGCTCCGCTTGCTCTACCCACTTGTAAACCGTTTTTGTGCCGGCCTCTACTCTTTTACATTCAATATGTAAATCTTTTATATCGCCCACAATATCCGGCTCGCCCTCGACGGTATAGCCGCAAAACTGTTGCGATCTACGCCAGGATTTCCCCGGTAAAATATCCTTCAACCGTTTCACTAATTCCAATTCGCCCCGCTTCCCTTTTTGTTTGCTATTGGTCAAAATACCCCCCTTAGCGCTTGCGCTTCAATTGGCCCTATGGCCTTGGTTGTATAACCAAATTTCACAATATCGCCTATAAAATACTCGTATAAAAACACTAGCCGCTCCGGCGTTAGCTTTGAAAACCTTTTGCGCCATCCGGCCCGGTGGTTTACTTCGCAATTAATCCGCAGCCCTGTTAATTGCCGGATGTCTTTTTCTATGCTTTCGTAGTGTATCTGGCTGTATTGCTCGAGCGGTGCGGCCCAGTCACAAATTAACGGTATCCGCATTAGTTTCACCTTATCGACATATTCCCCCAGTGAAACCGGCGCATAGACGCCGGTGGTTGAATCTGATTTAGCCGCTCTACGTTCGTTGTATTCTTCGCGTAACGATAATAACCTGGTGTACGGGTTTCGTACCAATATGGCCCGTTTGAAATCCTTGAATTGCTTCGGGATGTCTACGCCGAAATCATCATACCCGCCTAAATTATTTGCCTGGGGTATCCAATAATTGCCCCGCCTGTTGCATAACTCAACATGTAATTTGGTCGCTGAACATCCCGCCGGCGTGGCTATAATTAGTTTTTCACCTGAGAGAATAATCATTTAAACAAACTCGTTTTCGTCGAATACCCTTAACGGCTCCACTTCATCCAATGGATAAACAAATCCACGCCGGCCAGCCGTCAAAACATGAATCCAGAACTTAATGAAACTCACCTGCTGGAATCCCTCAGCGACTAAACGCCGGTGTAACCGCGTTAAGATTGTTACATCATTGGTAAAAATGCGAACCCGCGCCCGTGAATTTGAAACATACCTAACCCTCATAACTTGCTAACTCCTGTTTAATGGTTTCCGCTTCATCGCTCATACCCGCGCCCATGCCCTTCAAACGGCTCAGGTTGTCGCGTAACTCCCTAACCCGTACCTTTTGCTGTATTTCCTCTTTGGACGGCTTACGACGTGGCTGTGGCGGTTCTGCCTCTTTATCATAATTACCCAGCCCTTTCCAACCGTTGGCGATTGCTCGAGTGACTTTTAATTGTAACTGCTTATCAGACAAATGCTCAACGGTTTTTTTAAATGCTTTCAACTGCTGGGGCGTATACCCTGCCCCGCTCGTTTGTTTGTATGTGATCCAATCAACAAATGTTTGTTTCCTTAAATTAAAAATGGGGGGTTTCCCTTCTTCCCTTTCTTTATATATGTCTTTAGTTTCTTCTTCTTGTATACGTCCGTGTGTATGCTCGTGTGTACGTCCGTGTGTACGTTGGTGCGCCGTTGTTGCGCCACCTTTTTCGCCCTCGGTTTGAAATAACCTATAATTACAGACTGAAACCACCGTAAACCGCGTATCGCTCTTAAGCGCGATTTGTTCCATAAATTCCAACCGTTTGAAGTGCCTTTTTACCGTTGCTGGTGATACGCTCAGCGCCTCAGCGGCTCGCCGATAAGTCGTTATAAACTCCCCTGGTTGCACCTCAATACCAACGCGCAGTTTAACCGGTTTCCAGACTGCCCTGCATAGAATCCATAGCCACGTTTTGAGTAAATGCGGATCTTCAAATACTTGGCTATTTTCTATTTGTCGGTGCAACTTAATGAATCCGTTCATTTTCGCCCATCCTCTCTAATATAATTTCCCCTATGAATTGCGCTACCTGGGGTACTACTGCATTACCTAAGCATCTAATGCGGTGTATCCTGCTGGGAATCCCATTAGCAGTTCTACAAACTCCGGCGCCAATGGGCCATTGTGGCCGCGGTATGCCACGGTATAGGATAAATGCCCTTTGTATACTAGCTTGGCCAGCCTTTCCCGTTTCCCGGTGTCCTTGTAATCCGTCGCGCACGGTGTCGGCCAGATGTCCGATAATGAATATCCTGTCTCGTCTGTGCGGTGCACCAATGGCGGCAGCCGGTACACAATGCCATTCTGCATCATACCCGACCTGGGCCAACTCTCGGAGAACGTCATCAAGCCCCCGAATAAGCAACGCTGAGACGTTTTCCAACAAAACCCATCGGGGCCGCAATCTGTCAATGATGCGAATACCTTCATAAAATAAACCGCTACGCTGGCCCGCTAGACCGGCGCCCTTTCCTGCAAAACTAATATCTTGGCACGGGAAACCCCCGCAAATTAAATCACAATCCCATTTACCCGTAGCCGGTGGAAATGTGCAAACGTCATCGTGTTTGGGTACGTCCGGCCAATGCTTTTTTAAAACCTTTGTGGCGTATGGATCCCGCTCCACCTGCCAAACCGTTTTAAATTTCCCTGTAGCCTCTAGGCCTAATTCAAGGCCGCCAATACCCGCAAATAATGATCCAATTGTGTACATTTTTTACATCCCTATAAAAATCCCCCAGCCGGAAACACTCCGGCCAGGGGATCCCAAAAAACCGTTGCGTCGAGAGTCTGCACAACGATTAACCCCGGCCGCTAAATGCTGCCGGAATATTTCCAAAAATTTACTTCGTCCGTCCATTCTTCCGTTTTAAAATATGGGTGATCCTTCAAAACAGAAAGACTAACCCCGTGACTTATCTCCCATAGCGCCGTACAATCGAAATCGGGCCGTATCTCTATATCATAATCAAACGCTAAAACATCATCGATTTCGGCCGTTGTAACAATCTGGCAACCGTCCAAATCATTACGCCGGTAAAACTGTAATTGCGTTTCGTTGTGGATATAATCCACTGGGGGTTTATCTAAATAATGGCCATACGGAACATCGGCCGTTAAACCCTGTTTTTCCAACCACCAAACATAATGTTTATACAAACCGTATTTTCTGGCGTATGGTTCACGGATTAATAATATTACGCTGTAGCCATCATGCTCCCAGCCTTGATGGATCGCCCCGTAATGGTGATCTACCCCGCCGTCCGGGTTTGGGCCATTAACCCAAATCCCGCCAACATCCGCTTTACATAATATCCGATGCAATGCCCCGCTTCCCGTGTGCGGTGGCGTAACGATTACAAGTTTTTCACGTTCTAATAAAAGCATTTTTATTGTTCCTCTAAACAATAGATTTAAAATGGCATATCGTCCGGCTCTGCTGATTCAGTTTTAGCAGTTGCTTTGAACGTTTTTAAGGCGTCTTGAACATCGGCTGTACTGGTTTCGTATTCTAGATATTTAAAAACGCTGTTGCGGGTTGTACCGCTCTTATCCTCATATTGGCCTAGCTTTAGTTTGCCGGCCTTGTCTAGACAATCAGCCGCCGTTAATGTTCCGGCCTCGAAACGATCAACCAGCCCAACGGAAAATGCAAACTGTTTGATTTTCCACGTCTTAGACGGGCTTAACCACTGATTAAGAAACACTACCCCGCCATCGTGGAATATACGCAAATTCAATTGAATTTGTTCCTCGTCGTTATTAAACTTCGAAATTGTATCTTCCGCGCCGGCTACCTCGAAATTGTATTCCCCAGGCGGTAATATTCCTGTTCCTGCATCCTCTGGTTTGAATTCCATCTTATTTTTACTCCGTGTAAATAACATAGTTTAGTTAACGTTTCCCAACCAAGTTTAACGCCGGCATAATGCCAGACGGTTAATCGTATTTGTTTTAATGTCTTACCGTTTAACGCTTCACCCAATTCGTAAATTTGGGTTGATGCTTTGCAAACGTCTATCATTTTTCTGGTTGATTTCATAGCCCGCAACCTCCTTCACACTCTTGGCCGAATAGATCTAATTGGTTTTCATCTAAATGGCAATCCTTTAACGGTTTGCAGGTTCTATGTAGATATAATTCATTTTGCAATTTGCCCCTTTTATCGTTTCTAATAGCCTCGTCAACTTCTACCGCCCTGGCCCAACCTTTAGGATCCTCTTGTTTTAGGCTCAACCATTCCCGGTTGGATTTATAGGGGCAAAATACACAAGCGCTCCGCGGTACGTTGTGCGGTACTCGTTTTTCTAAATATAAAATACAACCGTGTCGCGTCATGTAATCTTCTATTAACGGAAACCGTACCTTTGACCATCCACGCGCCTCAAAACGCCCCCTAGCCCTAGCCGCCCGCCCTGGTTCATCATATGAAAAGCCCATGTGTTGAATTAACGTAACGTCTTTCGGTGTTCGCTGCCGGGGTTTTAGTTTTAGAATATCCCGCCTTATAGCCTTTTCAACTACGTTGATTTTATATTCGGCTGTACACTGGCGGCGTAACATCCCTTTGCTGGCCGTTTGTGGATCCAATGTAAACGCCGGTATAGATGCAAACCGCTCCCCGTCGGCCTTTGATCCGTTAATAATATCATCACCCAGGCAACCGGCGGTTTTTACAATGATTTCCGTTTTACCGCCCAATGATTGCAGCCATTTCAAATGGGTGTAAACGTCTTCCGGTTCATCCCCCGTATCGGCAAAAATAGCGTAATCATATTCGATATCTAAATCACCGTCCAAGCTCATCAAAAACAATGCGGTTGATTGTACGCCGGCACCCAGGTTTAAAATGTTTATTGTCCTATCCATTTAACCGCCCTTCCGCATACTCTAGGCATTTGCTCATAACGTCCGGCGGCAATAACTCCGCAGATTCTACCCCCGCCTTTTCGCACCACTTGGAAATCGTGGTTGTGGGAATCCCTGCATCACGGCAAATCATTATTAGATTGCTGGCCTGTTCCGGTGTTGCTGTTTGGTGTGTTACCTGGTGATCTGCGTTTATTAGCTTTTTACCGTAACGCTCCGCAAAATCTTTGTAATCCAGTTCAAACCGTTCACCCTCAACAAATCCTAGCAACCGGCTTTTGCGTACTCGGCCTTTGCGGCTCTTGCCCTCTTTGATAATTTCAATCCATAGATCTAGCTCATATTCAAGGCGTTTCATCCCGTCAAAGGTGGTATCGATTACGGATTGTTCCCCCTTTGAATCCTTACCCCATTTATCAGCTTGGTGGCAAATTAGAATCACGTTCATATCTAGCCTATCAATCCAACGTATTAATCGGCGGGTTGGGCGGTTGGCCTCTTTTTTATCCCGCCCAAAATCAGACCCTAGCTTTTCCTCCGCTATACCTGCGGCCGTTGCGTATAGCTTAGAGAATGAATCTATAACGACGGTTTTGTATTCATGCTCTACCGTTGCCAGGGTGACTATTTCCTCAATTACCGTTTCATAATCCTGTGACCCTTCATCTTGCCCGAAATACACTCCGCCGGACTTTGCTAGTTTATCGGCGTAGTGATCCCGCTCGGCGGAACCTTCAACGTCGATATAGTAGCAGCTGGGGAAATCTAGCGCGAAATAGGTTTTACCAACTCCGGCCCGCCCGCTTAGTATAATTTTCGCCCGCTTGGTTTTTCCTACTGGCGGTTTAGCTTTTAATTTTCGCATCGTTTAAATCCCTCTGGTAAACTTCATTTCGTAAAATCTTAACGTTTCTCGGTGCGTCAAAACTTAGCACTACGCTAGACGCCTTTAGTCTTTTAACGGTAATTACAATATCATCGCCGATCATTATTTTGTTACCTAGTCTCCTCGTTAACGCTAACGGCATTATTGCGCCTCCTCATCAAAGATATTATAAAAAGTTTCCTGTGGCTCATTGGTTTTAACGGCGTATTTGGCAAACCAGCCCATTGATAAATTTAATTCGGTTTCTGGTACTTCGTAGATTAACGGCCGCGCCTCGAATATATGAGAACTTCCCAAAACATCATATTTAACAGCGCCCCCGTAAAACGTCACCTTTGAATCTGTCAGACTCGCCGCAATGTAATAGTTCGGTTTTTCAACGTTAAGCCGCCAATGTGAAACGCGCAACGCTCCGGGCGTATCTAGTGGCCCTGAAAAAGTAGGGACAATTACAACCGGGGTTAATCCAACGTCTTTAAAATCTAGAATGCAATCAATATCATTATCATCCAAATAATTTGGATCATGCCAAACGCTATTAATATTACACCACTTAGAAAAGGCCCAACCGCAAATACAATCTAATAGAATAGTTGCGTAATCATTTTGCCGCCCTACGTAATTGGCTTTATAATCCTGGGCGGTGGTTTTGGCGTATTCGTTTGCTTCTTTGCAAACTTGTTTCGGTACTGTAACCGTTGCCCAGCGTGGGCTATCTGTAAATGCAAACATCCCGTTTGCCTCCCTCTGATAAAATTAACTTCGTTTTAAACTTCGTGGGGGGTAGCTTAATATATTTACTCGGCATTACGCAAGCGCAAAATTGACTATTTTTTCAATAGATACAAAACGACTGACGATAGCGCGCCAATGATCGCCGTTACCGCGGTTCTAAAAGCCCATTGCGTGGAGCTTTTAACGTCGTCTAGTTCTGATTCCGCAACGCTCATGCGAACATCTAAACCGGGCTTGCCATTGCCCCGATGTAGTTTGCAAATCGGCTGCAGCTCGGTTAAAACCTGCTCAACCTTAATTTCGATCCGTTGCAGGTTTTCCCGTAATTCTTTAATATCTTCACTCACTAGGGGGCGTTTCCTTATTAACTGGGCGCAGGCTATCGCCAACGATTAGCCCCGTAATAACTATAACCAGCTTGTTTAATAGTTCCGCGTCAATTAGCGGCTCTGATAGCTGGGCGTTAATAGTTGCGAAAAAACAGGTTAGCAGAGCTGCAAGGGTACGCTTGCTCTTAGTCGCTGCAATAATTTCCTTGAACATCATTCACCCCCTGGTAAAAACCCTTTGATTATATTTAATGCACTACTGCCGGCGCCACTGGATAGGACAAAATATGCCCCTAGCCCAATGGCGATAAGCAGCACTAGCCATTTACGTTTTTCGGCCTTGGCTTTACTCAGTTCCGCCTTCGCTAAAATTATATCAACTTTGCCGGCTTGCTTCGATTCCTTTTTAGAATCCACCGGAACCATAACCAGCTTACCCTCAGCGTTTCTTATTCTCTTTTTGCGTCCCATTAGTAAACCTCGCCGTTTTCCGTACAGATAACCCACGCCCCTGTTACTTTGGCTATCTCACTGGATTGTATCGGGCAAGATTCAACAAACCAATCTAACCCTAGTTTGGTAAATTCGGCCGCTTTGTAATCACTGATTGCGCGCGGTTTCATTCTGTCCGAATTGCTGCCCGAAAACATTATCAACCGTTTGCAGCGGATCCCGTGACGCTTTAACCACGTTTCCGTTATCGCCCTATCTTCCTCAAGTCTGCCGGTAATGATCGCGGGTAATTCTGCCCGCCTCGGTAGGTTGTACGGTTTCGCGGTTTCTAGCGGTTTATCCATCGGCATGTTATGACATAAAACCCCGTCCATATCAAACGCCATACGGGAAACGTAACCGCTATTGAATAGATTCCATTGCAGCAAATGCGGTAATTCTAATTCTACCCCGAATAAATCCGGTTTGGTGTCTGCCCTGGGGTTTACATATATTGCCGCCGTTACGCCTTTAAATGATTGTAGCTGCCTCATAGCTGCCCCGCTAGCAACGGTATCATCTATAAACAAAAACCGCGACGGCTCCGGGGTGGCATTCATGCGCTCACCGTGTCCAACGTTGGTAACGTAACGTTTTTTGTCGATGCTATATAATGGTAAATGCAAATGCGCGGCTATTACGCTGGCGGGAATCATGCCGGAACGCGGCACGGCGCAAACCGCGTCTATCTCCGGCGGCACCTGGTCGCAAAATCTAACGGCCTGGTGTACTAGTTCTACGGTTGGAATTAACCGGGCGTTTTTAAATGCTGGCGTTGCGAACTTTTTATTCAATGTACCCTGGCGACTCTTGCAGCCGCCACACGGTTTAATACCTATAGCCGATGTAAAACGCGCTACGGAATCCCCCAGCCCCTTTGATAAACTACAGTTTCGGTAACTTACTTTCTTTTTTTTGTGTCCGCAGTTCACGCAAACCACGCCGCCATCGTTCCGGTTTTCCCAAATACATTTCATATTTCCGTTGCCTCGACCGTTCCAGTTCCGCTAGAATTGCACCAATCAGAAAAGCTAGTAGATGCGGATGATCCACCATATGTAACGGATAGAGTACCGATATTGTTTACTAATGTGAAATTTTCTGTTCCATCTAATAAGCAGATGCTAGGGTTTGGAGATGGGATATATTTTAAATATAAATCATAGCATTTTTCGTCAAAATCGCCCCGCACAACAGTATTCCCGTAGTCGTCTAGTACCGTTTCAGTTATGGATACCTCCATAAAATAAATAAGATGTAGCCTCCATTCGTCAGACTCTACGGAACCTGTGAGAATGGGGTATTTGTTTAACTGCAATCCCCGCCAACCCCAATATTTAAAAACTGTATATCCTGTAGTCGCATCGTAAACGCTGCTGCTACAATCTCTAGGCCCGTGGTAATCTGTAAAGGTTATTCCCCATGAGCAGGTATCTTTATTTTCGTCGATATTATCTGGGTCAGCTTCACCCAATTCACTGCATGTGCTACTCCAAACGGGAAAGCACTGTAGCGTAAATGTATCGTTTATAAAATCACAATTTAAACAGTCGGTGGAGTCCGTGAAACCGCTTATAGTTACGTCAAATTCCCCCGTATGAAGCAATCCGGGGAAATTGTCGCTGCAATTATCGCAACATTCGCCCGGCGGTGGCGCCGCGGTGCAACATCCTGGGACGTTGGACGCTAAACGGCATATCGACGTTTTGTAAATTTGCTGATGCTTGTCGTAAATCCCATCACCAGACACCGTACAACCTGCATCACCCACTTCTGATTCACTTGCAAACCGTGTGATCCAGCCTAATTTACCGCCGTTTATTGGTGCAAATCGGTAAGCCGCCGATTTATGTTGGCTACCGATTAAACCCAGGTTCAATAATAATAGATCATTACCAACGCTACGCCGCTCTACCGTTATTTCTATAAACACGTCTACCTGATTGGCGCCGCCGCCCAGGTTGATAGATTTGGCGCTTGCTGTCGGATCTACTAATTGAATTGTCCCCGCCACGTTTTCCCATAGCCGGATCAAAAATATTCTGTCCGGGTTTCCTGGGGATGTACTAAAATCAGGCTCATATTTTATTTCAAGCGCTAGCCAATTATCGGTATCCTGATAATCGAAACAAAACCATAGTGCATTCGTTTGGTCACTCGTGCAGGTTTCGCACTTCATAAATGACATTAACGTATACCATTGAAACTCATCCAGGGGATTTATAAGAATAGCGCGGTTTGCATTTTCGCCGGCGCTTTGTATCCCTTTAATATACGTATCTGGTGAATACTCAAGACCGCTCCTAGCATCCGTCGTCGATATACAATCACTTAGCCCAGAATAACAAACATCCCTTTGGTATGTCCAATTCTCTACGTCATCAAAAACACCCGATAAATTTAACGCCCCGCCCTGCACCGGAAACGCGCCCCCGCTTGCGTGGTCGTCTGGGAAGTTTTCACCAATGAATTCACAATATCGGGATTCGTAAACTAAGCAGCAATCACAACTACAACCGGTAGAAAATTTTGAAATAGGCATAGTAGTTTAGCATTCTGCAAAATCAACAAACCAGTTTTCCGATAGCGCATTCTTTTTAAGCATTACATAACTCGCAACGCCAATTACTGCATCTGCAATATTATAGCCGGTTATTGTCTCGCCGCTATCCGTTAAAACGCCTGCATATAAATAGTAAACTTTTATTGTTGCGCTACCCGCTGTTGTTCCGCTTCGCGCCGGCACTCCGTTTTCAGCATAACCTATGATTGTCTGAACTTCGGCACTGGGTAACCAAACCCCACTTTTAAAATTACGTGTAACCCGAATATATGAGTCTACCTTAATTGGTATCAATGAATCGTTATATATGTCAATGTTTCGGTTTGTTGGATTTGCGCCATAGCTTTTAACCTCCGTTGCATCCTTATAGGTTGCAACGTCTTTAGGATCTATTTCAATTTCCTGTATATCCGCTTTACCTTTACCCAGGGTAGTTGTTACCCTGGGTGTAATTTCCTTCGTAACCTTTACAAACGCGCTATCTTCGCGGCCACCTGTAGGCCGGATATTGGAAACCAACGATTCTAACCGGCGCACCCTGTTTTTCAGCGTGGCGTGATCGATGCGCAGTTTTTTTACTGCTTCGGCCGTAATTAGAAAACCATTAGGCATTATTACTAGTTATCTCAGTAGGGCCGCCGATAATGTTTAACGTTCCGATGGTGACTAAATCGGGATCATAAATAATACCGCCGCCAGGCTCTAGATTTAATGTAGTAACCGTTCTGGCTAACCCGCTACGGTATAAATCTAACTTGCCGCCCTCAACATTGGCGGTTGATATTGTCCCAGTCCCGTTGTGTGTATGGGATCCGTTAAACAATGTCAAAGTAGTTACGGCGCCAGCCTCTGACATCGTTACACTTCCGTTATATATCTTTAACGTTGTTACGCTTGCCTGTAAATTTAATTCCCCGCCGTAAACTGTAGCGTTAGTTAATGTGCAACCATCACCCACCACAACGGCGCCGCCATTTAAAACAATGGTTGTAAGCGTTGCCGTTTCCCCGGCTTTAGATGCTACGCCAACGCTGCCTGATATGACATTAATTTCATCTATTGCGGAACCCTTTAAATATAGTCCGCTCTTGCCCGTTGGCGCGGCCGCCGTCCCATCTACCCGAATATCTATAGCCGAAGATGAAACGTCAATATAGGATTCCCCGGACCCTTTAAAATCAACATCTGTACAGGGTATTTGTAAATAGGCTATTTTCGTACCTATCTTGCCCGTGTAACCTGCCTCAACAATCAATTTGCCGTAGTTTACGGCGCTTTGATCTAATCCAGCAGTCAAATCAATATTATAATCAGCAACAAAGAATATATTGTCAGAGGCAACCGGCGCGGATCCGCTTAACCAGTTTCCCGCTACGCTAAAATCACCGGAAGTGGCCCCGGTAAAAATCTTATCAGCCATTGTTAGAGGTTCCTTATTACATTTTTTATATTAATGAAATTTGTGATTCTTCCCATATTGTTAATTTCTGGATATAGTGCGTATCTTAAATAGGTGGCCGCCTGTGTTTTAGTGTCTAACATATTGCCCCGGCCATCCAATAAAACAGGCTCGGCAATTTGTTGGCCTTGTTTATCAACTATATTATTTTTTTCTGGTGCGCCCTGTGATACCGTTTTATTAGCACTTTCACAATAACCCCGGTCTAAAATATCCTGGCGCCAGCCGAATAGCGGATCAATTAAGAATTCTAATTCAAACCTAGAAAATGTTTCTCCGTTTTTGACTCGCTCGGCGGCATTTACTCCAATAAAACGACACGTAAAAGGCGCGCAGCGTATACCGTTAGCAACTGAGCCTACAAAATTTATAGGGCGGGCATTAACGGTATTTACCATTCTAAATATTTTATTGCTCCAAAACTTAACATTTATACCGCACGTTATTCTTATCTGATTATATGAAATTTCGGGTGGCGGATCGAATGGCGTAAAAACCGAATTTGTTACCGCGGCACCGTTTTTGATTCTGCCTAGTCGGTCGCCTTTTGCCAATAACGAAACTGGGGGTTTTCCTGGCCTGAATCCCTCAGCATTGAATACACCCGGATCCAATGGATTGCCGCCGTGTGGCAATTCTACTTTACCAATATACGCGCCCCGCTCGGCGGCCCGTGTAGCGTTAACTGTTTGTATAGTTACGTCCGCCGCCTCTTTTTGTGGATCATCCGTCGGCATTCCGTTGTTGTCTAAACCGCTTTTTTGTGATCCCTCTTGGGGTTGGCTACTATCCGGCGGGCCGAATGTGACGCTTACGTGCCAATGCTTGTCATCTATCGGCGTAGGTGATTTGCTTTTGACGTATGCGAATGGGTCTCTATCGTTTCCTACTTCGTAATAATCGCCGCTTCTAGGTATTCTGGTGCTTCCATCATCAGCAACCATTACCGTCATTGCCCCGTCGTTTTTGTCGTCTACCTCTACAAGGTAAACAACGGTAAACGTTGTTTTTTTACCTACGTCTTCGGAAGCACTCCAGCCATTATGCAATATGTTTACGCTTACAACTGACATTAGATCCCCGCCGCCGCTAGTGGTTGTTCTGTATTTTTTTTGATCGCGTTTAAATGCTGGTTAGCTTTTTCTGCCGCTTTTAATTGTGCTTTTTGTATACGCTCTATTGCACTCGCTGCCCGTTGTCTCGCTGAAAACTCCGCAGCGGATCCCCTAACGGCTACTGTAATGGGCTTGCGCTCAGTTTTATTCAGCTCGGCGTTTAAATCTTTTACGGCGTCGGTTTCTGTTTTTATTAACTCGGTGTTTTGATTTGCTATATCGCCAATTAACCCGGAACCGCCGGCGGAATTATTCAATTGATTACTGCTATTTACTAAATTATCCATGTTGCCGGCCGCCGCCTCTACTTGGTTTTCTAGGCTCCCCATTGCTTCGTGAATAATTATACCAGCCGCCGCCGCTGCCGCAGTAGCGGCTATCAACCCAGGGAAATTCATTGCAAATGCGTTAGCCGTTGCACTAGCGATAGAAAACGCTTTGAGGGTATTTATTACCATTTTAAAACCTCTTATGATTTTTGGAAACCATTTTAAAATCATAAAGAACGTGGCGCCCATGCCAACCAGCGTAACGTTCATTTTTATGGTGTTGGTGTCCATATTTTGAACCCAATTTATAACGTCTGAACCTATCACTACCAATTTTTCCAACATTGGTATTAACGCTTGTCCAACCGTTATAGCAACATCCATAAACTGGTCTTTTAATGTACTCCAGCGCCCCGCTAGTGTTTGGGCCTGTTCCTCCATAAGCCCGCCCATCTTGCCGCCTTCACCCGCCAAGGCTTGCATTGCGGCCATCATATCATCAAAGGAAACCTTACCCGCCGTTACCATTTCACGTATGGCTGTTTCCGGCACTCTAAAATGATCCGCCAGCGCTGAAATAACCGGGATCCCCCGTTCTGCCAATTGATTTAAGGTTTCGCCCATCAATTTACCTTGGCCTTTTATCTTCCCGAATATCTGCGTTAATTCGCCAACTGGTACGTTTGCCGCTGCTGCCAGATTGCCAAATATAAACAGCTTATCTGTTATTTCATCCTGAGCGAATCCAAACGCCAGCATGTTTTTGGTAGCCGCTACCAAATCGGTTAATTGAAACGGTGTTTTTTTAGCAAACTCCCGCAGCTCGTTCATAACATCCCGCGCTTTTTCAGCACTACCAACAAACGTTTTAATGGTTATTAAATCCTGTTGCATCGTTGCCGCTGCACCAATACCCATTTTTACAAATCCGATTGCAGCAATCGCCGTTGCTATCTTGGCCGCCTGCACAACAACGCTATTTGAGAATTTTTTAAATCCATCGGCCGCCTGTTGGCCGGCGGTACGAACATCGTTACCCATTTTTTTAACTGATGCGCTCGCCCGCTTGACGCCAGATTCAAAGGGCTTTGTTTTCGCAACAAACGTTGTTGCAATGGATCCAATCGATAGGGCCATTATTTTGTTACTCCATACATAGCGGCCATTTGTGCTTCGTCATCAACTACGGTTTTTTTCTTCTCGGTAAAATCCGGTACAAAATGATCCAAATCAACAGTGTCCTTTGCGGCCAGGTTTAAAACGATACTACATAGATAGCTAGTCTGTAACCATTCTTCCCCAAATGGCTCTAACCTATAAAACGCTATCCATTCATCTAACAACTCTGTTGGCATTTCCTCCAACATACTTGGAACATCCCAGACGCCCAGTTTCGCTGCTAGCTTGAAACTGAAATAGCGTCTTGGATGTTTTCGTAGTTTTTTTCCAGTTCCTCTATCTCGTCGGTACTGCTAAACCCGGCATGTTCACTAGCTGCATCAAACAATTTTGCAACTATTGCGCCGTCCATTTCCCCCAATAGATCCAAATCGGAACCACTTAAAAGCGGTTGCCCGTCATCGTCTACTAGCATTGTAATTAATAACCGCCGGCGGGCGCTCATGTACACCTCGCCGGTTTTCTTATTGATTACCGCCTTTTCAAAACGGCTTTTTTCCGATTCACTTAATGACTGCAACCTAAATTGCATACCATCAATGGAAACCGTATTATAACGCCGTTTGCACCGCGCTAGTAAATCATCTCTACTCGTTAATTTCGTCTTGCTCATCTTCCTCTATCTCCTCTAATTCTGGTTTGGGTGGCGGCTCATTAACTGAACCAACGGCGCCACCAATAAACTTTTCTACCTCTATCTTTACCAGTGATCGCACCGCCTGCGATTGTCTACCGGTAAAACAAATCGGCGACCCCTCCGAAACTCCACAATATCCGGCCCCGATGCCGTCAATGCGTATTAACTTTACATCGTTAATCTGTTCGTTGGGGTGATCCTCAATTTTTATTTTCATTATGAACCTGCCGCATAGGTTGGTTGCCCGCCCCATTTAACAGTATATTCACCGCTCATAATCTCACCGTTTACCAAGTCTGGCCCAGTAGACCCCGTCAAAAAACCGGACCCGCTCAACGTTGCCGCTGTGGTTTCTCCGGATTTCATAGGGTAGGTAATTGTCACCGTTTCCGCTGCGGCTGTAATCGGTGGGAATGTGGACGCGCTTTGATCCCATTGAAACTCGCAACTAAATTCGCCGCCATCTACTAAATCGGCCGGTTGAAATGTCATATAGTCCGACGTTCCCAGGTGCGAGACGTCTAACGATTCACGCCCCATACCAGTACCGCCAATTCGACTATACGAAGCAGTAAAACCGCTCGTACCGAAAACTATTGTGGCGCTGTTTCCAGTTTGTGCCATTTTCTATACTCCTTAAAAACTTGGTATTGATTCACTCAATACGATTTCAAAACTTAAACTAGTTACATATAAACCGCCATCGGATCCATCCGCCGGCACTAAATAACCGCTAGCCCTCCCGCTAAGTTGGCTACTTTGTATTGTTTCGCTGCCGGCGCTTCCCTCGTATCCTTGCAACGCCGCCCGCACTTTTTCCCCCAGGTTTTCCGCGGCTAACCTGGTTTCGCTGTAACAGGCTATTTCTATTTGACTGGTTACAATTCCACCGCCGCCCGATATTGTGTGTTCATGATCACTATTTGTTTCGTCTATTACAATTGCCGGGAATGTTTCGTTCTGTATTAATGCGTCCGGCCGTATACGACTAGATACAATATCTGTTACGGCTGTTACCGTTAATAAATACGTTCTAATCCCTGTTCCGATTCCGGCCATTATTTATTTGCCTTTTTTGCTGCCATAATAACCGCCGCTGTAACTGCCTTTTTTGCTTTGGATAAAACTATGGTTCTCGATTTAGCTGCGGCCGCTGCTCTTGCTGATTTCTGCCAATGGATCCCCGCAACCCTGCCACCTCCACGCCGGCCCCAATAGACGGCTACATGGCCATCATTTACCAAATGCGCATATGGCGCGGATTTCATGCCGCCCCTTGTGTAATCGTAACCAGCGGTAACACCCAAAATTCCCCTCCTGGCTAATTCTTGTTTGTTTTTCCATTTGCTAGACGGTTTGCTCTTGATAGCCTTTTTTAGTTGGTTTTTCCCGCCGTTACGCCTGGCCGCTATGGTTTTACTCCATAATTTATAGGTTCCTGTTTTACTGGATTGTGGTGTATTTATTCGATATTGTTTTTTAATTTCTGTTGCAACAGCAGTTAAAATTTTTCGTTGTACGTTACGTTTTAGGCTATCGCTTAATACATGGAATGCCTTTTCCATTTGTGCCAGATCGCGCGGTGATACTTCCATGATAGGCTTTACCATTTTTAAATATCCTCCGTACAATACAACCACAACTCACGCTTATGAGTGTCCCGCCGTTGTACAGTATCAATATTTAAAATCACGCTGCCCCATTTAACCCGGTGTTCTGGTACTGGAAACGTCCCCGATTCAACAAACCGGATCCTAACAATAGCCGTATATTTAGCATCTACCTGTTGTCCTCGGATTACCTCCGCGCCGCCCTTGTAAATTACCTCGGCATAAACTGTTGTGTATGTACTCCAGGATTGCGAAATCTGGCCGGCGCTGTCTGCGGTTCCGGCGTTGCTTTGCAACTGTATACGGTGTCTTAGCGCGCCGGATCGTACCATAGGAACTCCTCCCCTATTTTGTACGCTGCCAATATGCTTTGTAACGCCAATGGTACAACGGCTGGGGCCGCATTAAACGCCACCGCTTCACGGTGTTCGAAATAATGCCCAACCAGCAATAGCGCGGCCTGCTTGATTCCTTCCGGCGTTGCGTCAGAATCCCCATAGCCACAAACAAACCGAATTTCTACAGCGTCAATTTCCCGCCGGCTAACTGGCCAGACTTCATTAAACGCGGGTTGTATGATACCCGGCTCTCTTGAATCCGAAACCTTATATTTAGAACTGGATAGCGTAGTTTGCACCCCGTCCCCGTCAATATATTTTATGTGCGTGATCGATTGCAATTGCCCTTTAGGGATGTTAATTGCAACCCGCCCGGCTGGGAATCTATCAACGATTAAATCATAAGTGGCTGTGCATATCTGGCGCCCCGTTGCCGTTTCTATGTACGCTGTAGCCGCTTTGATATAGTCGTTTATCTGCGTATCAAACGTTGTTTCGCTGGAATCAATCGCAATATGCTTTTTCACCTCGGTTGAGTCAATCGGTTCATCCGTTGGCGCTGTGATCGTTTTAACTGCGTAGTTATTACTCATCAACTACCTTTTTGGCTCGTTTTTTTGGTGCTTTACGCGCGGCCGATTCAACCACCGGCGGGCGGCTGGGGGGTTTACCCCCAACCGCTTTAGCCTGGTTGGAATCTAAAAGCCTTTTACCTTCAGCATCAGAAACCTCGATTATATCGCCAACGGATTGGCTAAAACTGGTTCCTGCTCTGCTTACTAATAATTCAACTTTCATAATTTCCCCTTTTGGTTACGCCTGGATTAGGTGTTTAATTGGATTTGTTCCCGCGTCCAATAAAACACTGTCATGGCGGCTAAACGCTACGAACCCGGTCTGGTCATAATCTCTATAGCGTTCGTCCATACGGGCAAGTTTAACCCCGCCAGCGTCACGGATTAAGAACTTGGAGAAATCACCAAACAAAACAGTTTTTTCGCCTGTGGCGATACTGCTGGCCATTTCCTGATTAACTACAACCGGTTTCCCTAGCAACATATCCGGAGCATCGGAAGTTAAACCGGGCTGCCATAGATATTGATTGTTGGAATCCTTCAATTTGCGTACAGCAGATTTAACGCTGTTGTGCATCATGAAGCCGGCGCTGCTTGAATCCTGGTAAGCAGGATCCACGCTAGCAAGTAAATCAATCAATTCATCCATAGTAATAGCCGTTGCACTTGCAGCGGTTACGCCCAGGGTTGAACCCGTTACAATTCCCTCAGGCTGGCTAGATCCTGTACCGGTTGTGAAATGCTCTGCGGTAATGCGGCCCAATCTTTCACCAATCATAGAACCAATTTCAGCACCTAGATTAAACGCGCTATCCTGCATCAACTCAGCCGAAACGCGGATTAGCTTTGAACTGTATTTGTAGGCGTTTAGTGTTACGCTTCCATATACAACGTCTTGCTCGCTAACCTGGGTATTTTCGGCTAGGATTGCACCTTTGTTTGAAGTGTCGTTAACGGTTGGCCAGGGAATATCATTACCCGATGCCGTCCGTAAAACTCGACTAACTCGACGCGGCCCGCCAAATGCTAATAACGCCCGCTCTAGTTCGTTACTGAATCCCTCGGGGATTGTGTAACCACCAGCGGCGGCCGTTGTGCTTTGGGCGCGAAATTCGCCACCAAAACCATTGGCGTTATATTTGCCGGCTTCGCGGTAATCAATTTCAAAAAACGCTTTCCTAGGATCTACGCCGCAACGTTTCGCCGCTGCGTAAAGATCGTCGGTTACATCCTGACCAGATTGGAAACGACACCATGCAACCAATGCTTTAGACTTTGTATCGTCCGTGATTGGCTGCGGTTCGTCGTTTCGTTTAGCTTGCCATTCTGATTTCTGTCGTTCTTCGCTGATTGCGTCCAAACGCGCTGAAACGTCTAGCTGCTGTTGTGTTGCTGCTTGTGATTCAATAATAGAATCATATTCAGCGTTGACAACGTCCCAACGTTCCCGTTCTTCGGCTCCCCAGCTATCTTGGCTATCGCCCAGGGTTTTAATTTCAGCCGCTAGCGTGTTACGCTGTTCCTGTAGTTCTTGCAATTTATCAACTGCCATTTTATCACCTATGAAATAAGAGGTTTCACGGTGCGCCATTACATCGGCCCACCTATAAACAAAAATATTGCCTATAGCCCCGGCCTAAACGGCGTTGCTTTAGAATGTTACCGGGGTTGGCTAATCGCCGCCCGATGATTGAGATTATCTACAAATCTAAATTAGCGTCAAGTTTAATTTGTGCCAATCTGATTTTAACTTTGTCAGATTCCGCAAAATGCTGTTTTTCCCAACTGGAAACCGCTTTTTTTGCTTCGTCTATATTTTCTTTAGATCGCATGCCGCTAGTGGCGCTTTCGTAAGCTGGATAGGTCACCACCGACACGTCAAACAGATTCGCGTCGGTAATATTGCGAAATGTCTGGCCCTCGCTGCGCTCGATCTCTTGGCCGCTACTGTTTACGCTAAACGCAAAGCTAGAACCGCTAACGTCGCCCCTGTTAACGCTTTCGGCTAGGTCTTTAGCCGTTTGGGTGTTGGGCAAGTCAACGTCATAACGCAACCCGGTAGAATCCGTAGATAATCGCAATGTTCCCGACGTGGTACGGCCTAAAACGTGATTGGGATCATGGTTAAATAACGCCCTAACGTCCTGATTTTCTGCAAGCGCTCTATCGAATGCCCCCGGTTGGATCCGTTCAAAGTAATTATCCATTAATTGAAATTGTGTTCCTGGATCCTCGGCCCGATGGAATACGGCCGCATAGCCGCTAATAGTGGTTGTGCCGTCCTGCCGGGTTTCAACCGTTACGGGTTGTTGGTTTGGGAATATTTTAGCCATTGTTGAAAATCTCCTGTTTATATCTTGCGATCGTATCCGCTGAATAATCTTTTAAAACGGTTTTTAACGCCGCTGTCCGCTGTTCCGGTTCGCTGCTGGTGATAACGCCCGCTATACGTTCACTTATTTGATTAAATACAAACTGCCCTAAACGCTGCTGCATTTCCTCGGCATTTGATCCACTAATGGCCGCTATTAGGTTTATACTATCGCCGGTTTCGGTGCGTAGCTGCTTATTTTCATCGTCTAGGCACGTTTCCACCCAATTAGAAAACCCTGGTTTGCCGGATTCCCTGGTAACTTTACGCGCCAGATACCCGGTAAAACGGCTAACAGCGGCATCTAATACCTTGTACGCCGGCTCTAATTGGGCGTTTCGTAGCATTTCCGGCATTTCTTCTATTACTTCCGGCTGTTCTTGATCGGCGTATTCCATATTAAGCGGCCGTAAATATTTGCTGCCCATCTTATCCGGCCGCGGGTTTAGGTTTTGCATTGCGCGGACTTCATCCGGCGATAATATCCCCGCTTCTATGCCGGTGCGGTATATCTGGTATTGTGTCGCAATGTCTGCGGCTATTAACGCCCCAACGTTAAATTCTATAAAGTGGCTGTTGGATTCCTGCTCCATTGGTGCAAGTATCTTCAAATAACATTCTGATTCAATGGTTTTCAACCAGGCCGATAGACAATGATTCAAATAGGAGCGGTTTTCCTGCTCTAGTGAATTGTAGCTAGCGTTTGAATCGTCGCCCAATTTATGGGGTGGGATATTAAACCAGCGGGCCACCTCTTTAACTTGCTGCGTCCTGGCGGCTACCATCTGCGTTTGTTCTGGCGTGAACTGTGCCTGGTGAAACTTCGCCCCATCCCGCAATATTACGGTTTTAAAACTTGTATCTAGCCCTTCGTAAGTTTTACGGAATCCCGATTCTAGATTGTCGGCGCCTTGTTTCTGCATCCCCGCCGGCATTTCTAGAATGCCACCAATCCGGCCGCCGTTGCTAAAATACTTACTAGCGAAATTCTCCGCGGCTATGGATAGTGCAAACGATTCCCGCGCCTTATAGATTAACTGACAATCTGCTAACCCGTTTACGCTCACTTGCTCCAGGTGCAAAATGTTAGATGCTGCAAACCCTTTTAATTCTCCGCCGATCTCCGATACATAAAACAGCACGCCCGCCTTGGTTCGGTGTGGGCTAGTTCGATCCGGTAGCAATGGCAATAGGGAAATAGGTTTGCCGGTTTCGTCCCGCTCAATTAGTGCATAGGCGTTTGACCATAAGAGGGCGTGGGTCATCATTCGCCGCCAGAATTTAAACGCGCTCATTTCGCTATTCGGCCGATACTTCAACAGCCGTTGCCCTGGGTGGTTCTCATCGATTACCCGCCCTTTGTCGCCTTGTTCCGGGGTACGCTTATAAATGTTTAGGGGTAGCTTGGCAACGTCCCCAGATATTAAATTGATTGCCTGAAATACCGGCGCGATAGCTAAAGCCCGCTCAGGACTAACTGAAATACCCCCGCCGCTAACGTTACCATTGAATATTTCGTTGAATACCTCAGGGCTACCCAGGGGAATATTAGGGTTTTCTATTGCCCGTTTAGCATCGATCCCAGCACCAACAATATAGGTTTCACTCATAATAACTCGATTGGGTTTTCATTATAATAATCGTACGTTTCCGCTGGTTCCGCTTCGGCCGTAGCCCGCCCAATACCCATAATGGCCGCCACAATTCCATCAATTTTACGCTGTGATTCAGATCCGGGCTTAACCGGCCGTTTGTTATTGTTGGCGTCTGTTTTGATGGTAACGCTTGCAGCCTGCCAATTTAGTATTGGGTTGTTTAGGTGTTTTAGTTTCTTAGCAATAACCAACCGTTCGAATTCTGCTGTAGGGCCGGCATAGTGCATAATAGTTTGGGGAAAGTTTGTACGTAAACAGCCTAATTGATTTTCAATTCTGGTCGTTAGGTCTTCTGCGTACATCCTATCGTAAACTATTTCGGTAATTATATATAATTCCGCTAATTCTGCTATACGATTTTCTATGTAACCGTAGTCGATTACCTCGCCGGGTATCAACTCTAGCCATCCATCATTTGCCCATTGCATATATGGGGCTATATGGCTATTGTTCTTGGCGGCCGCCTCTGGATAAAAGAAAAATGGCAATAATGTGAACTCGTCGCCGTGTGTAAAAACTAATACTACCGCGGTCATATCCCTTGTGCGGCTTAGATCTATACCGGCTATACACTCCATACCCGCTAAATCATCGGGATCCATAGCAACGGCGCAGTTATTCCAATCCTCGATGCGTAACCAGGGGGATTCGCTAGTACCCCAGATATTCAACCGATACATTTTGAAATTCTGCCAATCGGATAGGCTACGCCGCGCCCGCTGCATAGACTTGGTAAACTCATCTTGGCTAATGATTGTCCCCATTGATGGGTTTGCCGCTTTCCATACGTCCGGATGTTGTAATTCGTCATCCGTTAACGTGGAATCCGCGGCATATTTCAAAAAGAAAAATTCGTGATCGTCAATGGCCCCGCCGTTTACCTTTTCGCCGTATTCCCATTGGCGCCGGCCGTAGCCTATTGGGTTGTTTCCGGCGGTCGATATTTCAAACCGCATCCACTCTGAGCGGCTAATACCGGCATGCTCTATAGCGTTGGCGGTTCGTGGGTCTAATACGTGTACCTCGTCTACGATGCAAGATCCGTTTAAACCTTCTAGGCTTTGATAATTAGAACCCGCTACAATTTGATAATTTGAATGTGTCGGTTCATAGGATACTACGCCGGTGCTGTTATTAATCATGCATAATTGATTTAATGCGGGTGATTGCTCTACCATCATTCTAGCGTTTTTGTGAACGATTCCGGCCTGTTTAGAATCCCTGGCACAACTATAAACGTGATTCCCTGGTTCCCCATCGGCCGCCAGTAGATACAAACCAACAAACGCGCCCATAGGTGATTTACCGTTTTTTTTGGGTAGCCAACATGACGCAATACGAAAACGGCGTATATCCCGCCCGTAAAACTCCGAATACGTCACCCATCCAAATAACCTATAGAATAGGTCTATCTGCCAATCCATCAACCTAACGGGTTTTCCTGCGTAATCGCCCTCATATAAGCATAGATTGGATTCTATGAAATTACAGATATGCTCTCCGCGGGCCTCATCCATAAAATAGCCGGCGGCCTTGGCTTTTTCATCTGCTGCGTTTCGTATCCAATCAGCCATTTATTACCGCTCCCTGGGTTGAATCTGTAAAACGGCCTCGGATGGTTTGTCGACCGTGATTCGGCCCCGGCTCGATGGCGTTAACCCGAATTCAACTAGCAGTTTTAATGTACGGTCGAACCAATCCCGCGCCGCTATATCGTTATGATTTCGCCGCCCGTCCACTATTAACCCCTCGGCCTCGCTGGCCACCTGATAACGCCGCCAGTTGGCATAGGCAATAGATAATTGCTCTAGTGCCATTTTATCAGTTGTTGTTAATACGCCCAATTTATCTAATAATTCTCCGTAATACTTCCAGGCCTCAACCGCGTGTTTATCTTTTACCCATCCGGGTTTACGGTGTTTTTTTCTATCCGGTTTCGGTGCGGCATAATTTAACCTATCTGGGTTTTTCTTATCAATCCCCCTTAGCCGTTTGATTTCGTCGGGTATCCGCTTTCGTCCTCTCGTCATGTTTTCGCCTCCTGTTGAAATCGATAGTTTGTGGGGAAAAAAATACGCGGG
>Ga0316204_10004466_pt1 | contig 25007 bp, 17 predicted proteins | sample 6monrhotite_MG_2_FD_205661 | JGI IMG/M metagenome (GOLD analysis project Ga0316204, IMG submission 205661) | Microbial mat bacterial communities from mineral coupon in-situ incubated in ocean water Damariscotta River, Maine, United States -... | ecosystem: Environmental > Aquatic > Marine >... | reverse complement strand
CGAAGTCAGTTTGATCAACGGTCTTAGTAATGTCGCAGTTATCAGAAGAACCATTGTCTACTTCATCAGCAGTGATAGAAGCTTCTCCATTTGCATCCAGGTCGACCACCAGGTTTTGAGCCACGGCCACTGGCAGAATGTTGTCTTGAATAGTCACTGTAGCAGTGGCAGTAGTGAAGTTGCCTTGTGCATCGTACACGGTAATGGTTACAGTATTCACACCCAGGTCATCGCAACCGAAGAGTACTTTGTCAGCGGTGATATTGGTGATGGTACAGTTGTCTTTGGTACAAGTGGCTACAGTTTGAGCAAAAAACGCTTCATCCGCATTACCAGCACCAGGTACAAAACCATCAATGAATCCTCCACCGCCATTTCCACCGCCATTACCATTTCCATTACCATCATCAATCACGGCATCGTCACAGATAATGAGAAGGTCTTTGGCTTCGATAGAGACAGCACCGGAAGCATCGAGTTCGAGCACCAGGTTTTGGGTAACTACTACAGGAGCCGCATTGTCCACGACAGTTACCTGTGCGTTAGCAGTTTTGGTGTTACCACTTTGGTCGGTACCAATCAGGGTTACTTGCTGTTTACCGATATCATCACAGTTGAAAGTAGATTTGCTCACAGTTAAGGTGAGGTTACCACAACCGTCAGAAGAACCGTTGTCAATGTCGCTAGGGTCCAGGGTTGCAATTCCATTTTCATCAAGCTCGATAGTGACATTTTTGGCCTTTACTGTCGGCTTAGAAGTATCTAATACATTGACAATAGCCGTAGAGGTAGTCACATTACCACTACCATCAGTTACGGTAACTGTCACAACATTTTGTCCGGCATCATTACAGGTGAAGTGCGTCTGACTTACAGTGTAAGAAGCAATAGAGCAGTTGTCAGAAGTACAGTTAGCAGCAGTAAAGCCGATAGCACTTCCGCTACCAGGTACAGGCTCTGGTGTACTTACTCCGCCAGAACCATTACAGTTAAACTGGATTACATCTTCAGGGGTGATGTCTGCATAACCCATGCTGTTGATTCCTACTGAAATGTTTTTGGTCACAACAGTAGGAGGGGTCACATCGCGAACCGTCACGGAAGCCGTAGCTGTGGCCACATTGCCATTAGCATCGGTAGCAGTAATGGTCACTGTGTTCACGCCCAAGTCATCGCAATCAAACTCCAGTGGCGTTACTTCGATAGATACTACGGAGCAGTTGTCAGTGATAGAAGTATAAACATCTTCCGGGCTGATAGTGGCCTCACCATTTGCATCCAGATCAACTATGATGTCGAGTGGAGTGATGATAGGAGCAGTGTCTTCGACTACCGTTACAGTGGCGGGAGCAGAAGCAGTGTTTCCGTTCACATCAGTCACTGTGAGATTGACTGTATTGGCACCTACTTCTGTACAGTCGAAGCTGGTTTTGTCTAATGTAATAGTATCAATACCGCAGTTATCGAGAGAGCCATTATCAATGTTTGTAGTAGAGATGGTGGCTTGTCCGTTTTCATCAAGTGTTACCGTTACGTCTTGAGTAACTACTGTCGGAGAAAGCAAATCACGAACAGTAACAGTAGCAGTAGTCACGGCCGTGTTACCAGCCTGGTCGGTCACAGTCAGTGTCACCGTGTTGTTGCCAACATGGCTACAATCGAAGTCAGTTTGATCAACGGTCTTAGTAATGTCGCAGTTATCAGAAGAACCATTGTCTACTTCATCAGCAGTGATAGAAGCTTCTCCATTGGCATCCAGGTCGACCACCAGGTTTTGAGCAACGGCTACTGGTAGAATGTTGTCTTGAATAGTCACTGTAGCGGTGGCAGTAGTGAAGTTGCCTTGTGCATCGTACACGGTAATAGTCACGGTATTCACACCCAGGTCATCGCAACCGAAAAGTACTTTATCAGCGGTGATGTTGGTAATGGTACAATTGTCTTTGGTACAAGTGGCTACAGTTTGAGCAAAAAACGCTTCATCCGCATTACCAGCACCAGGTACAAAACCATCGATAAATCCTCCGCCATCATCTCCTCCGCCATTACCGCTTCCATCATCAATCACGGCATCGTCACAGATAATGAGCAGGTCTTTGGCTTCGATAGAGGCTGCACCGGAAGCATCGAGTTCGAGCACAAGGTCTTGTGTTACGACTACAGGAGCTGCATTGTCCACGATAGTCACGTTGGCAGTGGCGGTTTGCGTGTTACCACTTTGGTCAGTACCAATAAGAGTCACTTGCTGCGTGCCTATGTCATCACAGTTGAAAGTGGTTTTGCTTACCGTCAGAGTAAGTGAACCACAACCGTCCATCGACCCGTTATCGATATCATTCGGATCTAAAGTAGCGATGCCATCAGCATCCAGTTCGATGGTAGCATCTTTTGCGTTGATGATAGGATTAGACGAATCAGTAACGTTCACAATGGCAGTAGTAGTGGTTACATTACCACTTCCATCAGTTACGGTTACGGTCACAACATTTTGTCCGGCATCATTACAGGTGAAGTGCGTCTGACTTACAGTGTAAGAAGCAATAGAGCAGTTGTCAGAAGTACAGTTAGCAGCAGTAAAGCCGATAGCACTTCCGCTACCAGGTACAGGCTCTGGTGTACTTACTCCGCCAGAACCATTACAGTTAAACTGGATTACATCTTCAGGGGTGATGTCTGCATAACCCATGCTGTTGATTCCTACTGAAATGTTTTTGGTCACAACAGTAGGAGGGGTCACATCGCGAACCGTCACGGAAGCCGTAGCTGTGGCCACATTGCCATTAGCATCGGTAGCAGTAATGGTCACTGTGTTCACGCCCAAGTCATCGCAATCAAACTCCAGTGGCGTTACTTCGATAGATACTACGGAGCAGTTGTCAGTGATAGAAGTATAAACATCTTCCGGGCTGATAGTGGCCTCACCATTTGCATCCAGATCAACTATGATGTCGAGTGGAGTGATGATAGGAGCAGTGTCTTCGACTACCGTTACAGTGGCGGGAGCAGAAGCAGTGTTTCCGTTCACATCAGTCACTGTGAGATTGACTGTATTGGCACCTACTTCTGTACAGTCGAAGCTGGTTTTGTCTAATGTAATAGTATCAATACCGCAGTTATCGAGAGAGCCATTATCAATGTTTGTAGTAGAGATGGTGGCTTGTCCGTTTTCATCAAGTGTTACCGTTACGTCTTGAGTAACTACTGTCGGAGAAAGCAAATCACGAACAGTAACAGTAGCAGTAGTCACGGCCGTGTTACCAGCCTGGTCGGTCACAGTCAGTGTCACCGTGTTGTTGCCAACATGGCTACAATCGAAGTCAGTTTGATCAACGGTCTTAGTAATGTCGCAGTTATCAGAAGAACCATTGTCTACTTCATCAGCAGTGATAGAAGCTTCTCCATTGGCATCCAGGTCGACCACCAGGTTTTGAGCAACGGCTACTGGTAGAATGTTGTCTTGAATAGTCACTGTAGCGGTGGCAGTAGTGAAGTTGCCTTGTGCATCGTACACGGTAATAGTCACGGTATTCACACCCAGGTCATCGCAACCGAAAAGTACTTTATCAGCGGTGATGTTGGTAATGGTACAATTGTCTTTGGTACAAGTGGCTACAGTTTGAGCAAAAAACGCTTCATCCGCATTACCAGCACCAGGTACAAAACCATCGATAAATCCTCCGCCATCATCTCCTCCGCCATTACCGCTTCCATCATCAATCACGGCATCGTCACAGATAATGAGCAGGTCTTTGGCTTCGATAGAGGCTGCACCGGAAGCATCGAGTTCGAGCACAAGGTCTTGTGTTACTACTACAGGAGCTGCATTGTCCACGATAGTCACGTTGGCAGTGGCGGTTTGCGTGTTACCACTTTGGTCGGTACCAATCAGGGTTACTTCCTGAGTGCCTATGTCATCACAGTTGAAAGTGGTTTTACTTACAGTTAGGGTAAGTGAACCACAACCGTCTGTTGAACCATTGTCAATGTCAGTGGGGGCGAGAGTAGCGATGCCATCAGCATCCAGTTCGATGGTTGCATCCTTGGCACTGATGGTTGGGTTTGAGGAGTCTATCACATTTACAATGGCAGTTGCGGTGGTTACGTTGCCACTGCCATCGGTTACGGTCACTGTCACAGTATTTTGTCCCGAATCATTACAAGTAAAGTGTGTCTGACTTACAGTGTAAGAAGCAATAGAGCAGTTGTCAGAAGTACAGTTAGCAGCAGTAAAGCCGATAGCACTTCCGCTACCAGGTACAGGCTCTGGTGTACTTACTCCGCCAGAACCGTTACAGTTAAACTGGATTACATCTTCAGGGGTGATGTCTGCATAACCCATGTTGTTGATTCCTACTGAAATGTTTTTGGTCACAACAGTAGGAGGAGTAATGTCGCGAACGGTAACAGTAGCGGTAGCGGTAGCCACATTGCCACTAGCATCGGTAGCAGTGATGGTCACTGTATTATCACCCAGGTTATCGCAATCAAACTCAAGTGGGGTTACTTCGATAGATACTACAGAGCAGTTGTCAGTGATAGAAGTATAAACATCTTCAGGGCTGATAGTGGCCTCACCATTTGCATCCAGGTCAACTATGATGTCGAGAGGAGTGATTACAGGCAGAACACTTTCAGTTACCGTTACCGTAGTGGTGGTTGTGGTGGTATTGCCGCTTTGATCAGTCACAGTTACTGTTACCGTGTTTTCTCCAATGTCATTGCAATCAAAATCTTCCTTGCTAACAGTTACGGTTTCGGTACCGCAAGTGCCAGAAGTACAGTCGGTCAAATCCAGGTTGAAGTCGCCCTGAACTACATTGCCCTGATCGTTGGTGTAAGTAAACCAACCAGACATGCCGTAATCAGTGTCTTTGTCATTGGCAGCTTGCCCAACCTGAAAGCCCATCATATAATTAGCAGGCTTGTGGTTCAACACTTTTACCTCTCCGGCATTGCTTCCCAAGCCCGTAAGCTTGGTTGGTTTGGCAGGGTTAGTGTCCATCAGGTAAAAGTGCCAATCCAGGTAGTTTGTACCCACATTGTTTGCATTGCCTTTCCAGGTGCGGCCTAGTGCCGACCACTCTGTCCAATCTTTTTTATCACTTAGATTAAGTTCTACTTCCCAGCTATCGTTGACATCGGCTGGGTTCACAATGGTGCCAGTGAGTTGGGCTGTGCCATCTGCTAATTGTACTAGTGACCCGCCATTTGCATCAAAGTGAAATTTCACGTTTTGATTGTCGGGGGTGTATTTGCTCAGCCAAACGGCATGAGAACCACTACCACCAAACTTGCCTGCTGTACAGTTGCGTTCTTCCGAATCACTCGTGTCGTAAATGTCGGTCGCTTCTAAAGTAGCAGTGCCGTTTTCATCCAACTCCAGGGTTACTGCATTGACCAGCTCTTCATTAATCACTGGAGCAACATTGTCAATCACGGTTACCGTGATGTCTTCAGTGCAGGTATTTCCAAATTGATCCGTTGAAGTGAGTGTTACTGTGTTCGCTCCCAAATCATTGCATGAGAAGGAAGTTTGACTGGCAGTGATGGTGGTGGTTCGGTTCAAAACCTCCAAATCCAGGTTGAAATCTCCCTGGTAGTAGTTTGTGCCGTCTAAGGCATAATCAAACCAGCCCGACATGCCGAAGTCAGCATTTTTGTTGTTGGCGCCTACACCTATCTGAAATCCGTAATAGAAATTGGTGGGTTTGTGTGTGATGGGTACAATGTTTCCTGCATTGTCTGCGAGGCCTACCAGTTGGCTCACTTTGCTTGGGTCTTCTATGTAATAATCCCAATCCAGGTAATTATTGCCGGCATAACCTTGTTCGTCTTTATAACTTCTGCCAAGATTGCTCCAGGCGGTCCAGTCCATTTTTTCGGCCAGGTAAAGCTCTACCTGCCATTTGTCATTAGGATTTGAAGTATTGTACGCGATGGCGGTTAAAGTTGCGGTTCCGTCATCGTTCTGCTCAAATTGTGCGCCTGCTTCATAAACAAAATCAGTGCTGCTGCCAGGTACGGCATTTGGGTTATTGCTTAACCATAGTGCATGGCCATCGCCAATGGCTTTGGAGGGGGTAAAGAGGTTTTCAGAGAAACAGTCGTCCAGAGAGGACGTGTTTAAATTTGCCTGGCCATTTTGATCAAGTGTTAGCGTTTGATCGGGGTTTTGGCCAAAAACAGACATAGTAGTGAGAAGGAGCAGTATCCCCACTATTTTTAGTCGTCTTGCAAAGAGCACACTTCTGTCAAAGAAGGGTCTTGTTAAATCCATTATACACCGTGTTTTGGTAGAAAGCTTGTAGCTAGTTGGTATCGCCAATACGCAGTCCTAACTACATCGCGCAACACGATAAGGACTTAAATCCAGAGGATTTGTTTAGGTGATAGGAAGGTGAAAGGATTACAAATATACAAAAAAATGCGACATGCATACCTTTTTTTGTGATTTGTGTCTATCAACATCCTGTATATCAGAAGACTATAGAGATTTTGACAAATCTACTTTACTCCTCTGATGAGCGGTCGAGCAAACGCTGATCTACTTGCTTGCTCGTCTTGGCTCCCAACTTTTTCAAACTTTCGGTTCTACGTATTAAATTACCGTTGCCTTCAGTGAGTTTTTTCATTGACTCTTTGTAGGCTTTTTGTGTCCTGTCCAGTTGAGTGCCGATTCCAAGCAGATCTTCTGTAAAGGCCACAAATTTATCATAAAGTGCACCGCCTTGACGGGCAATTTCCAATGCGTTTTTATTTTGATTTTCTTGCTTCCAAATAGAAGCAATGGTTCTCAATGTTGCTATTAGTGTAGTAGGGCTAACTATTACAATGTTTTTGGAATAAGCATCATTGAATAACTCTGGGTCTTGCTGCACTGCCCATGTGAACGCAGGCTCTATAGCTACAAAAAGCAGCACAAAGTCCAATCCTTCTACACCGTACAGGCTCTGATAATTCTTGTCACTGAGTCCACGTACATGGTTCTTAACAGAGGTAATGTGCAGCTTGAGCTGTGCCAGCTGATCTGCCTCACTTTCTGCATTGACAAAACGTTCATATGCCACCAGCGACACTTTTGAGTCGATGATTACATTTTTGTCGTCTGGTAGTCTAACCACCACATCGGGTTGGTAACGCCTGCCATCTTCGGCCACTTCCGAAACCTGGGTTTCGTACTCACGTCCTTTTTCAAGTCCCGACTTTTCCAGTATGCGCTCCAGTACAACCTCACCCCAGTTGCCTTGTGCCTTCGTGTCGCCCTTCAGCGCTTTGGTTAGGTTTTCGGCTTCTTTGGTGATCTGCTTGTTCAATTCACTCAAGTGCTTGATCTGCTGCACCAGTGAAGCGCTACGTTCCGCATCCTCTTTATTAGAATCTTCTACTTTCTTCTGAAATTCCCCGATTTTCTCTTTCAGGGGATTGAGCAATTCGCCCAGATTCTCTTTGTTCTGACTAGTGAACTTTTTTGATTTCTCTTCGAAGATGTCGTTGGCCAGGTTTTTAAACTCAGAAGCAAATCGCTCGTTGAGTTTTTCCACTTCCAGCTTTTGCTCAGCCAGTCGGGTTTCCAGGTTTTTGTATTCCGTTTTGGTACGAGTCAACTCATTGCTCAGATCAAGCCCGTTCTGGCGCTCTCGGGCCAGTTCTGGTTTCATAGTCTTGATCTCTTGTTCAAGCATTTCTTTTCTTTCTTTTGCCAGGGTAAGCCTGGTTTTATGTTCGTTGAGTTCCTGTTCCGATTGATTCCCCGTGGCAAATTTGCTCTTTGCCATAAACCAGGCGATCAAACCACCCAATACTACTCCAGCTATTAGCCAAACGATTTCCATAGGCATTGTCTATTTCGACAAATATATCGCTTTGGGATGCAAATTGAGTAGTAGTGTTCACAGTGAATGACTAAGCGGTTACGCCTAAATTCTCAAAAGAGGTTTCTTCGGCCTTGACCTCATAGCCAAGTCCTATGAGGTGGTCTTTTAGTCTGTTTTCCAAAAGGTGATCTAGTTCCATATAGTCATCGAGCAAACACCAGGGCTGAATACTGATTTCAACAAATCTGGCTTCGAGTTTGACTACCTGCAGCTTGGGTGTTGGATTGTCCAGGATGCGTTGGTCTTGTACCAGGAATTTATGAATGGCCTCTTTGGCGCGGGTCATGTCGGTGGTATAGCACAGCTTAACGCCTATGGCCAGTCGAATAATGTTTTTCGTGGAAAGGTTGTGTAAACTGCTTTTGTAGAATTTGCCGTTTTCTATGGTAGTAATAGAACCGTCCAGATTGGTAATGATCGTGTTGTTAAGTCCACGTTTCTTTACTGAGCCCAACTGGCCATCAACTTCTATAAAGTCGCCCTTTTTGAAAGGGTTGGATATCTTTAAAAGAATTCCGCTCAAAAAATTATGTAACGGGGTGAAGGCACTTGATTCAACTGCACGGGCAATCATTTTCATAGCTCACTTTCTTTAGGTTGGTAGATTGGGTTGCAATCTTTATTCCATTACCCGTAGTAAGTATATTACCCTACCTTATTGTCTGTAATAGCTACTTTTTTTTCAAACGCACCTTCTCGCCTCTCCCAAAATGGGAATCGAAGTGACTTTTTGGTGCAAGATATGCCTTGATCCGGCTCTGATTTAGTGTATGGCTACCTTGTCAATAATGATAACGCCTTGAGGACTTTGGTCGAATACCCACTCAATACTACTAATGGCATTGATGTTGAAATCAGGTGCATTGGAAGAAAGCAAGGCCAGATCAATAAAGAAGGTATTATAGATTGCCTCAGAAGTCTTGGAAGACTGTAGTTCCGGGTTCTTTAAAACATCCACGGTGATTTGCCTTTGTAAATAGCCATAGTCACTAAGTAGCACTGATGCTGTGTTGCCAGTAGAATCGGTGAAGACCAGAGTGAAGTCCAATGGCTCGGGTGCTTTCTTTTCCTCTTCCTCCTTGTCGTCTTTTTCCTCTTCCTCTTCAGGTTCTTCCTCTTCTTCTGCTTCCTCGGTTTCCTCTTCTTCTGATTTTTTTAATTCTTCATCCCTTTTCTTGTCGGGGTAAGTGCTCTCTTTGGCATCGGCCAATTCCAGGGTTAGTAGGGGGGTAAGAGAGGCATTGATGGGGTCTTTAAGTTGAAGCAGCAAGCTTGCTGTATTGCCTTCATAGGCCAGACTGTCCCAACCAATGTAGGCTGCCCGGGTTGCCTTGTCTCTATACTTCAGACTCACCTGCTGCTCACGCCATACGGTCAGGTTTTTAGCACTGAGGGTGGCTCCTGATGCCGTGGAGGTTAGGTCCAGGTCTTCGTCAAAGTCGGCTATAGTTTGCCAGTCGGAGTTTTCATACTGGTTCAGATAGATGGTTTCGGGCAGCCAATCGAGCCCGGTCCTGTAATCTTTAAACAGCGATTCGTATGCTGTTTTGCCTTGCAATGTGGCTTGAAGGAATGCGCTGATATATACTTTGCCAATGGTCAACTGGTCTTCCATGGGCATCAGTGCCTTTAGGTTGAGCATAGAGGCAAATGGCTGCGGAGAATCCGTATTGCCCCAAGTGGTGTTGAACTGCCCATGGTTGGCACCTTGAATGTAGATGGCAGACTTAAAATAGTGGGCGCTGTCGGTAAATTCGGTGCGCTCGTACTGCCGCAATCCACCAAAGGACTGAACATCACCATCATTGGCACCATGCAGCACCAGGTAGTTAACGTTGTTCAGTGGAGTACCCACATTACCAGGGGTGTACTGACCATCAACCGGTGCAATGGCCACCACGGCTTTTATGTTAAAATCAAAATCAAAGACCTCCTTGGCATCATCTGGGTAATAGGGCAGCGGATTGAAAAAACCGGCAATGGCTGCTGCTTCGCCTCCACGGGAATGGCCCATTACCGCCAGGTTCTCCATGTCAATTTTACCTTCGAACATGCCTCCCTCTGCTTCGTTCCATTGGCGCCAGTTTTTCAGGTGCTGCAAAAGCAACCAGCCCCTGGCGTCATTTTCTTCATCCAGACCGCTACCGAAAATATCAGTCCAGCCACTGTTGATGAAGTTTTCGTCTACACTGGTCATGATTATGCCCTGGCTGGCCAGCAGCCGGCCCAGGTATTCGTAACCGGGGTCAGAGTAGTCGTGCATGCCATGGTTGCCGTGTACAATCAGTGCTAGTGGAAATGGGCCTTCACCTTTAGGGTACCAAACCCGCCCATTGATGGGGAGAGATTTTTCATCCACACCCCAATAGCGTGTCCGCAGTTTCCCTGCCAGTCCTTCCCAATTGTCCAGCAGGCGTGAAGCATCTACTGAGTCTGTAATGATGGTGGCATCTTCAGCAAATTCGGGCCGCTGTTTGTCCTTGCCACTGCCATAGGTTAGATAGCCTACTTCATAGCTGCCAGCTTCAGCCGGGTTGCGCAGGCTGATATGTGTGGGCCTGTATTCAGATTTTTCTGCTGCATTGATGTGTGGAATCTCCGGAGCTGAACCGGTATCAAATAACCATATAAGTCCCCAAATGAGGCCAAAGATGCCTATGAGCGAACCAGCCGCTGCGCTAATTTTTTGAATGGTAGTCAGTTGGCTCCGATTCGATTTTTTAAGTGAATAAATGCCTGCGCCCAAAGCACCGGCAAAAAGGATGACAAAGACCGGGAATTTCCAGCTAAGACTACCCTGACTGAAGATAAAACCCATGAGCAATATGGTGGCCGGAATATTCCATAAAAACCGATTGGGGAATTTGCGCAAAAGCCACAAGCCGAGCATGATACCAGCACTTAATAAAAAGCCCAGGCCCACAACAAGTATTACCGGGAAAATGCCAAACCAGGTTTTAGACCCGAAGACAAAGAACATGGATGAAGCTATCACCCAGATGAGAATAACGGTGGTGGTGATGGCCAGATTGGCACCCTTCCAGGCGACTGGTCCAGGCTGAAATTTGCTTAAAAAATTGACAATGGCCTGCCAGAGTTTCTTGAAAAAACGAATCATGATGAATGCGTGGATACTTTGGAAAGTACCAATTAATCCAGCGCTTTCAAAGCCATTAGAGGACCTGCGACTTCAGCCTATGATGAGTACAGTGGCACTTTTAATCCCACAGCTTAATATTCGAATTTTTCACAGGCTCTATCACAGCCATGCATTTCAGTTCTATGGCAATAGGGGTTGGTAATGAGCTGATTTCTACCGTTGTGCGGCAGGGTTGGTTGTCTTTGAAATACTCAGCATAGATGCGGTTGTAGGTAGCAAAGTCATCTTTCATATTAGTGAGAAAGACCGTGACATCTACCAGCTGGTCCCAGCTGCTGCCAGCGTCTTCCAGAATAAGGCGTACATTTTTAAATACTGAGTGGCATTGTGCTTCTATATCATATGAAGCTATGTTTCCATCGGCATCCAATTCTACTCCGGGTATTTTCTTGGTACCTCGTTCGCGTGGACCCACACCTGAAAGGAACAGGAGGTTGCCTACCGTACGGGCATGAGGATAAAGGCCTACTGGCTCGGGGGCTTTTTCAGAATTGATCTTGTTGCTCATAAATCTCGTTATTGAGGCACCCACATGGCGCGTGCGTTAATTTTTTCAAGTTTGGCAGGTACCACTATTTGCTCTTTGGACCTACAGTAAAAGATAAAGCCTTTGTAGGAGGTGCTGTACTTAAAACTACTCAAAAAGCTTCCCCCTTGTTTCTCAATCACCAGACCGCTGTCCATTTTAGCAATGAGATTTTTGAAATCATTTGCCTCAATTTTTACAATGGCTCCTGATGCTTTAATGGCATTTTGTATGGCCGCCTGTGCGGCTGCTGCTCCTGCTCCTCCACTCATTTCAATGGTTTTATCAGTTCTATTCTATATTGGTCCAGTACTTCTTTGGGCTTAACATTGTAAATGGAAAAGCCATTTTTTAATGCAAACTGGAGCATGGCTTTGTGCCTGTTTTGCGTCTTGAATTTAATGGATTCAAACCCATTTTCCACAGCCCATTTTTCTTGTTGTTCTGCTAAAGCTTTGGCCACACCCTCTTTTCTGTAGCCAGGCACTACTCCACCCAGCCAGCTGTAAAACGAGCCTTCTTTGAAGCGGTCATAGCCAATCTTGCATCCTACCGCTTCGTTTTCCACAAATGCGGTAAGAATCAAATGTTTTTCTCCCTTCAGCATCTGATGGTAATGATCCAGTGACTTAAGAGTATCAAACTCCGGCAGCTGTTCCAGTACTGCCAGGGCAGTTTCCAGGTCGGTTTCCCTGATGTCAGGCATTCATCAGGTCTTCTATTTCCTCAGCTTCCAGCGGAATATTCGCCATCAGATTCTCCTGACCATTTTCTCTGATCACCACATTGTCTTCCAGCCTAACGCCAATGCTTTCATCAGGAATATAAATGCCCGGCTCAACGGTGAAAACCATGCCTGGTTCAAACTTCATATGCTTGCTGCCTGCATCGTGTACGTCCAACCCCAGGTGGTGGGAAGTACCATGCATAAAGTACTTCTTATAAGCCGGCCAGTCTGCACTTTGGTTTTTGATGTCTGTTTTGTCAATGAGCCCTAAGTCCAGCAGTTCAGACTCCATCATCTTACCAACTTCATTTTGGTATTCAGGGATGCTGTTGCCTGGAGTCAGCATGGCGGTAGCGGCTGTTTTTACCCTCAGCACCGCATCATATACCTGCCTTTGTCGGGTGCTAAATCTTCCGTTTACCGGAATCACACGGGTCATGTCGGCATTGTAGTTGGCATATTCAGCGCCAATGTCCATGAGTAATACATCGCCATCTTTCAGGGCCTGATCGTTGGTGATATAATGCAGCACACAAGAGTTTTTACCTCCTGCTACAATAGGGTCGTAGGCAAAGCCCTTCGATCGGTTACGCACAAACTCGTGGAGGTACTCAGCTTCCACTTCAAACTCCCAGGTGCCGGGCTTTACCAATTGTAGCACCCTTCTGAATCCTTTTTCAGTGATTTGGCAGGCATGCGCAATCAAGTCGATTTCACGCTGCTCTTTGACCGGGCGCAGCTCGTTTAGCAAAGGTGCGAGCCGCTCATATTCGAAGAGTGGATACTTTTCTTTGCACCAATTGGTGAAGCGGCCGGTGCGGGTTTCTACTACAGAAGCATTGCGGATGTGCTCATTAGAGTCGAGGTAGATGTGTTCCGACTCTGCCAAAACTAATTGTAGCGTGCTTTCAAAATCTGTATTCCAAATCACTGTTTTGACACCTGATGTTGCGGTGGCCTCAGCCTTGGTGTATTTATGGCCCTCCCATATGGCAATGATTTCGCTGGTCTCTTTCAGGAAAAGTACTTCCCTAAGCTTCGGGTCAGGATGGTCCGGGGCGATGAGTAAGATTGATTCTTCCTGGTCTATGCCCGATAAGTAAAGCAGGTTGCTGTTCTGACGAAACGGCATTACTCCGTCACCATTGGTGGGCATAATGTCGTTGGATTGCACAATGGCTACAGCGTTGGGTTTCAGTTTTGCTCTGAGTTTTTCTCTATTCCTAACAAATAGGCCTCTGCCAATGGGTTCGTATTTCATAAGTTTTTCAGCTAGCGGTAGGCATAAAGTTTAAGAGATCCCTCCGATCTTTCAAGAAGAAATTGACCTAATGAGCGAATGATCTCCTCAATTTGGTCAACATCCTGTGAATACTCCTTTTTACCAGCTTTTAGATTGTCACGGGAGATATAATCTTCATATGAAGAAGGGAAGTCTACCCATTCAACTTCTTTGTGCATAATGGGTTCCATAAAGAATGGCGAATCTGGGATGTCCATGCTCGATTGCCTTACTTCATCCTTATCTATCAGCTTAAAGTAAAAGTGTACTTCACCCAGTTTATCGGTCAATGTTTGCCATAGCTTTTCCCACTTAGCATTGCTCATGTAGGAAGCGCTAAACTTTTCAATCGCTTTTTCGAAAGCCTTAGTCATTCTTAATTGATTTCGCTTTTTCGAAAACCACTAAAAGCTTTTGAGTATCAATGTCATACCCACATTTAAAATGCCCTTTGGGGCAAGCCTTTTTGCCATGTAATCCGCAGGGGCGACAATCTAAATCTTCGCTTACCTCCACTACTGCAGCAAAATCGGAGAGGGGCCCAAAGCCAAATTCCGGCACTGTAGAGCAGAAAATGGCGCATGTATTGGCATTTACGCTACTGGCCAGGTGCATGGGAGCAGAGTCATTGACATAGTTTACCACTGCTGACTTCATCAGGGCGGCCGACTGTAGCAGGTTCATCTCACCACATAAATTAGTCGCACTTTCCTTTCCACCAGCAGCAATGATCTCATCGCACAAGGCTTTATCTCCGGGTGCACCCAACAGGTAAATCTTCGCCTCAGGGAAAGCTTTGATCAATTCAATCCACTTCTCTTTGGGGTATTGCTTGGTAAACCAAACCGAAGCAGGGGCCATGCACACAAATGGTTGCGCAGTATAGGTCGCGACCTTTTCAAAGTCTTCGGGACTGGGGTATAGCACTGGTTTGTGCGGCTCATCATCAGTAAGCGCTTTTATCAGTTCATGATTCCTTACAATTTCATGAACGCCCTCTTCAATGCGGTGTGCTATTTTCTTAGTGAATCGCCATGAAAATGGGTTTTTGTCGAAGCCAATGGTTTCCTTGGCTCCTGAAAAAGCGGTAAGCATGCCCGAGTTGGCAAAGCGTTGCACATTCACCACCAGGTCGTAGCGCTGTTCTCTGATTTTGCCTATGAGTTTGAACAGGTTTTTATATTTCCCGCCATTTTTATCCCACACGTGAACTCTCCTGAGCTTCGGATGGTTTTTAAGCAAGGATTCATTGCCTTTGCGCAGCGCGAAATCAATGGCCACTTCAGGATAGTGTTGATGTAGTTTTTCAATAAGACCCGTGGCCAAAATCACGTCTCCGATAAAGGCGGTTTGAACAATTAAAATCTGCTTATGGCTCATTCAACAGGGCTTCCCGGCAAATATAGAATATTTAGCGGGCCACTTGTGAATGACTTCCGTAAGTAGTGTAGGATTAGAACAGATGCAGCAGGCGACCATACTCATACCAGACATAAGCGGATATACCCGTTTTCTCACTAAAACAGAGCTTTCTCATAGCACCCACATCATCAATGAGCTGCTACAAGTAGTGGCCGATACGGTGTTGAAGCGTTTCACTTTGGCCGAAATTGAAGGGGACGCTTTGCTTACCTATGCCAAAGGAAGGGTGCCTCGCGAAGAGATTGAAAAGGTGGCCAAAGAGGCTTTTCTCAATTTTCATTATTTCCTCAAGGTGATTGAACGCGACAGTGTTTGCCGCTGCGGTGCCTGTCATGGATCGAGTGAGCTGTCCTTGAAGTTCATTGTGCACTATGGCTATTTTGAAGAGATAAAGATTGCTCAACTCACCAAGCTTTCAGGCCCAGACATGATCATTGCCCACAGGCTTCTGAAAAATCAGGTGCCTACCAATGAATACATTCTGGCCACAGATCAGTACCTGGAAGGGGAGAATTTACAGCAATCTGAATTGAGCTGGATGCCTGCCGAGGACAATTACAGCATTATTGGCAAGGTGCCTTACCAGTTTGCCAACTTGGCCCACCTGCACAACCAGGTGACTTCACCAGAATCGCACGAAGATTTTGCCCGACTGTTTGGCCTGGCCCGTAGCTTCGAGCTGCAGATTAGTGCGCCCTTACCCATGGTGCATCAGGTTTTGACTGACAATGCCGAGAAGGTCAATTTCGTTCAAGGCCTCAAAAATGTAGAATACGACTCTGCCATCAATCGCGTAGGCAGCAGCCACATTTGTGAGTTCGATGGCGACTCTTTCGATATTCAAACCTTGCAGGATGCCGGTGACGAGGAAGATATTACTTACATAGAGCAGGCAAAGTCCATTCAAACCGGGCAAAGCTTGCTGGCCTATTATGAGTTAAAACGATTTTCTGAAGTAGAAACCCTGCTCATTTATCGGGCTTTGACGGGTGATCGTAAACCCCTGCCCGAACCTATGGCTGACATGGTTTATCAACAGGCTGCAGACGGTTTGGCAAGTCTTAAAAACTATGTAGAGGGGCTTCACCTAAGGTCGAGAAAGGCAGGCTGATCTAACCCCGCTTTATTGGTCGTTTTTTCTATCTTTGTGCCTTTGAGAGGATTATGTGATGGTAGATTATAACCTGTTTACGCTTCCCAACGGTATCAGGGTAGTTCACAAAGAAGTGAGCAACACGAAAATCGTTCACTGCGGTTTTATACTCGATATCGGAAGTCGTGATGAGCGAGAAGAGCAATTGGGCATCGCTCACTTCTGGGAGCACATGGCCTTTAAGGGCACTACCAAGCGCAAAGCGTTTCATATCCTCAATAAACTCGATTCTGTAGGAGGCGAACTCAACGCCTACACCACCAAAGAAAAAATCTGCTTTTATGCCTCAGCTTTGGATAAGCACATGGAAAGTGCCTTCGAACTACTGCAAGACATTACTTTCGACTCTATTTTTCCTGAAAAACAGATAGAAAATGAGCGTGGGGTAATTCTGGAAGAAATGGCGCTTTACCATGACAACCCTGAAGATGCCATTCAGGATGAGTTTGACCGGGTGATCTTCGGTGACCATCCACTGGGTAAAAACATTCTGGGTACCCAAAAGTCAGTGCGTTCTTTTCGCAGACAAGATTTTAAAGACTTTCTCAAGGCCAATTTGAATACTGAAAAAGTGGTTTTTACCTGTGTTGGTAATGTGCCACTTAAAAAGATCAAACGTCTGGCCGAGCGCTATTTTGCCCCCATACCGGTTCATAAAGCCCAAAAACAAAGGGTGCTCTTTGGTGAGTATTCACCCACCAACGAAATCATCCGAAGAAATATGACTCAGGCACATTGTGCCATTGGCACCACTGCCTATGAGTTGGAAAACAAAAACAGGCTTCCTTTTTTCATGCTCATCAATATTCTGGGTGGCCCAGGCATGAACTCCAGACTAAATCTGGCTTTAAGAGAGAAGTATGGCTTTGTCTACAACGTTGAAGCCAGCTATCATCCGTTTTCAGACACTGGTTTGTTCTCCATCTTCTTTGGTACCGAGCCAAGGCAGGTAGACCGCAGCCAGCGCCTGGTACTCAAAGAATTGAAAAAACTGCGCGAGCAGCCCTTGGGTAGCTTGCAGTTGCACACGGCCAAAGAGCAACTCATCGGTCAGCTGGCCATGGCTCAGGAAAACAACACCAGTCTCATGCTCATGATGGGCAAGAGTATTCTGGACCTGGAGAAAATTGATGGTCTGGAAGTAATATTCGATAGAATAAGGTCGATCACCGCAGCTGAATTGCAGCAGATCGCCAACGACCAATTGCGAGAATCACAACTCAGCCACCTCACCTTCTTACCCAATAATTAATGGACTTTTTACCTGAGGAAATTCAGCGATACGCAGACCGCCACACTGATGCAGAGTCTCCATTGCTGAACCGACTCAATCGCGAAACGCACCAGAAGGTGCTGGCGCCTCGCATGATCTCCGGACACATGCAAGGGCGCATTTTGGCCATGCTCACGCAGATGATCAGGCCAAAACGCGTGCTGGAAATCGGTACTTATACTGGTTACTCAGCCATATGCATGGCAGAAGGCCTGGCCGAGGGTGGTGTCATCATCACACTGGATAAGAACGAGGAAATTGAGGAAATGGTGAGGGGCTACTTTGATGAAGCAGGCCTTACCGAAGTGATGGATTACCGACTGGGAGATGCCCTGCAGCTGATTCCCGAAATAGATGGACCACTCGATCTGGTTTTTATCGATGCCGACAAGATTAATTACTACAATTACTTTAAATTAGTGATTGAAAAAGTAAGGCCCGGAGGCTTCATTATAGCCGATAATGTTTTGTGGAGTGGGAAAGTGTTGGAAACGGGTAAGAAAACAGACAAGGATACACAAGCAATCATAGATTTTAACCGTTTGGTTCATGCAGACGATCGTGTAGAGAAAGTACTCTTTCCGGTCAGAGATGGGTTAATGGTTATAAGAAAAAAATAGTGAGGAAGACTTTTCTTTCAGTCATCATGTTTATGATGGCTTCGCTGGTAGCACTGGCGCAAGCCCCTATGGCTGTCCCCTCACAAATGGAGTTTGCGGGCATCAAACTCAAGATTACTGAGGGTGCCAAACGCGAAATTGAAGAAACCCTGGACCTGCTCACTCGCAGCCAATATCACTTCCAACTCAAGGCCGATCGTTCGAACTTGTACATGCACTTTGTAGAAGAAGTGCTGAAGCGAGAAGGCATCCCTGATGACTTTAAGTACCTGGCCATTCAAGAAGGCGAGTTCATAGCCGATGCTGTTTCTACCTCCAATGCTGTGGGCTTCTGGCAATTCAAAAAAGCCACAGCACAGGAGTTGGGCCTCAGGGTCGATAACCTGGTAGACGAGCGCAAACACATCATCGCCTCCACCATTGGGGCTACCAAGTACTTCAAGCGCAGCAATTTTGTATTCGACAACTGGATGCTCAGCCTGCAGTCTTACCTGCAGGGGCTAACCGGTACCCAGCGTTCCGTTTCAGAAAAGTACTATGGAGCTACCAGAGTGGAAATCAACAAAAAGACACACTGGTACATCAAAAAGTATTTGGCGCACAAACTGGCCTTTCAGGATTTTGTAGGCGAGGGCAGAAAGCACCCGGAAGTGCAGTTGGCCTCTTATGAAGGTAAGGGCAAAACCCTACGCCAGGTGAGTCAGCAGATAAAGGTCGATTATGAAGAATTGAAGCGATTTAATAAATGGCTCAGTCAGTCGAGAATCCCTACTGAGAAGTCTTACAGAGTGATTTACCCGGTAAAAAAGGGTAGAAAACCTATTGCTAGTAACGACACCCCAACTGAGACCACCGGTAGCACCTCTGGCAAAAAGACTACCACAACAAAGAAGCCAACCGGCACTGCCAAGCCCTCTACACGATCTACTAATAAGAGTACACGCAGAATCTCGGGCATCAGGCCAGTGGAAGGCAATGTAGGTGCTTACCCAAGAATCACGGGTAACAAATCCAGAGAGTACGATCCTGGCTTCATCAAGCTCAATGGCATAAAGGCTGTTCGGGCCAAGGCAGGTGAAAACATCACCACACTGGCCAGAAGGACGGGGGTGAATACTTACAAACTCAAGGTGTTCAACGACATTGGCGTAAATGGCAATGTGAGACCTGGTAAGTACTATTACCTTAAAAAGAAAAAGGGCAAGGGCAAGGTGCATTACCACATTGTGCAGCCAGGCGAAACCCTCTGGGGCATTTCTCAGGACTATGGTATCAGACTAAAGAAACTCCTTCACAAAAATCGCATGCGCAAAGAAGAGCAGCTGAAGGTTGGGCGGGTGCTTTGGCTGCGTTTCATCAGGCCATCGCGAGTGCCGGTTGAGTACAGCAATGTGAAAGTGGCGACAGAAGCAGTAGCCGCTGAAGACCGACTTATCCAGGAGGTGACCCCATCTTATGCCAAGCCCGAAAAAGATCAGCCACCACTGACGGTGGAGGTGCCTAAAAATGAGGTGGAAGAGCCTACAGAGGTATTTGTGGCACCCCGTGAGAAAAAGAAACTGATTGCCAGCAAGTCCGATACCATTGTGGTGCATACAGTGAAACCAAAAGAGTCTTTTTACGCAGTATCCAGGATTTACGGAGTGGAAGTTGATGACGTACTCGACTGGAATGGACTGAACGTAATGGACGGCCTGCAGATCGGTCAAAAACTGAGTTTGGTAGTACCTAAGACCTTTTTCGAAGTAGAAGTTGTTGCCTCTAAAGTGACCTCTGAGCAGGTACATGAAGTGAAGGCCGGAGAAACGCTTTGGAGTATTTCCAAGCAGTATGGGGTCACAGTGGAAGATTTGTTGAAGTGGAACAATAAGGAAGACAATAGTCTCTCGTTAGGGGAGAAGCTGAAGATATTAAAAGGAAGGTAGGAGCGTCAAAGACTATCGATCCGCAATTAATTTTTGACCATTAGATGAACAAACTTTTTTTAGCCATCATCCTTTTAGGCTGGTCGGTGACTTTTGCTACTGCACAGAGTCTCGACTCAGCTGATGTGGTTATAGGCACTACCGCTTTGGTGATGCCCAGGGCGGTAACTCCAGAGGTGCAGCCTACTGCAGACTCCCTTATTTTCTGGAAACAGGGGGGCACGTTCAATGTCAATTTGCAGCAAGTTGGGCTTACCAACTGGGCTGCAGGTGGTGAATCTTCCTTTGCCGTTGGTGCTATTATTGAAGCACATGCCAACTATGAAAAAGACGAAGTGGTGTGGGAAAACAAGGCCGACATCCGCTATGGCGTGATTCGCAACGGAGGCGGTGGCAATCGCTTCGAGAAAACCGATGACATCTTAATTCTCAATTCAAAACTGAGTTCGAAGTTCAACGAAAATATACTCATGACAGGCTCCGTCAATTTCCGTACTCAGATGGACGAGGGTGTCAGGTTTGAAAACGTAGCCAATTCAGACGAGCGCAGGCGGGTAATTATCTCCGATTTTATGTCTCCTGGCTACCTGCAGACTTCCGTGGGTATCACTTACCGAAAAGGCAAGGTCTTCAATACCACCGTGGCTCCGTTTACTGGCAGGTTTACCTTTGTGCTCAACGATTCGCTTTCAAGGGCTGGCTCCTTTGGAGTGGACCCCAATGAGAAAATAAGATCAGAGGCCGGTATTAGCTGGAAAGGGACTTATCAAAAGGATGTTGTCAAAAATGTGAAGCTTCTGACCAACTTCAACTTCTTCTCCAACTACGAGAAATTCCCCAATACCGTAGTCAACCTGGAAGCGGCCATCAACATGAAGGTCAATAACTTCATTTCGTCTAACATCAGCTCTCAGCTCATCTATGACGATGATGTAAAAGTAACCCGCAGTGATGGCACCCTCGGCCGCGACATCCAACTCAAGAATGTGATCAATGTAGGCTTTACGCTGGGCTTTTAGGTACTCAGAAGGTTTAACCGCAGAGGGCGCTGAGAACCGCAAAGCTGCATGATGATTAGCGCTTTTAGAGTGTACAAAAGCTGAGTTATTCGCGTACTGCATTTACAAAGTCATTTCGAGTGAAACGAGAAATCTTTTCACGGACCGCAGTGCTGCACTAGGGGGCTGTTCTTGTACTTTGTGAAAGGATTTCTCCCGATGGTCGAAATGACTTACTAAAATAGGGTGCTGAATTGCTGCTAGGGTCTCGCTCGGAGTGTACGTCTAATTGAATCAACAAACGATAATTCAGTAGCTAAAGGTGCGGCTGGGATACATTATCTGCTCTTATCCCATTTATGATAATGATGTAAAAGTGACCCGCAGCGATGGCACCCATGGCTGTGACATCGAACTCAAGAGTGTCGTTAATCTAGGCTTTACCCTGGGCTTTTAGGTCCACCTTTATATTATTCCCCTCCTGGGAGGGGCTAGGGGTGGGTTTATTCAATATCACGCAAACCTGCTTATTGAAAGAAAAAGTGATTAAAACTCCGGATCAAGCCCCAGCTTCTCTTGCAGATCCTTCAATGCTGGAAACTTCTTCTTCATGTGCTCAAACTTCTCCTGGTCGGTATACAGCATCTTCGACTGGTCTACCTGCACCACCTTAGAGCGGAGCGTAATTTTATCGTTTTCAAGCGAACGTCTAAGTGCATACAGCAATTCAACTTTTACTTTCTCAAAGCCGGGAACCAAGGCCTCATTGGCAATATGGAGGATAATGTCAGAGCCATTCAGCTCGTATTGCTCCTTCAAAATAATGGTCTCCTGATGATTGCCAGCGGCCTCCATTTTGTCCATATAGTCCTTCCAGGCAGCTTTAAGCGCTTCCATGTCAAAGGCAGTCTCCTTTCCCGTAACAATGGGTTGTGCGACAGTTTCTTCTTCAGTCGCGGTTTCTTCCTTAGGCTTGTTTATCTCCTGCTTGAGTGCATCAAACTTAGGGATGCTGAAAGTCTTCGAAGGAGCCTTTGATGGCTTCCTTTCCACCTGTGGTGTGGTTGGAGGCGTTGGTGCCGGAGCAGGCTGAGGAACCTCATTGGTAGGCGTCTCAGAAACTGGACTAGGCTGTGCGGCAGGTGTAGCCTGAATTTCAGCCGCTGGAGCTGGAGCAGGTGGTGTGGCCGGAGCTTCATTAGAAGCAGGCAGATCAGAAGGTACGGGCTTTTCTTTAGCCGGTTCGGCAGGCTTAGTTTCTGCTAAGATTTTTTTTTTGATGGATCACCGTTGGTGTCCACTTGCGCCAGGCTGATGGCCGAGCTGAGGTGCGCCATTTTCACAAGCGCCAGCTCAACATGGAGTCGCTGGTTTTTACTGCCCTTGTAACTGATGTCACATTGACTGGCCAGATTCAGGGCTGTTAGCAAAAAGGAGAGGGGTACGCCTGCACTTTGCTCTTTGTACTTGGCTTTTATGTTGTCCGAAACTTCCAACAAGCCAATGGTAGCAGCATCTTTACACACCATTAAGTCGCGGAAGTGGCTGGCCAACCCAATGATGAAGTTATGTCCGTCAAAACCCTTCTTCAAAATCTCATCAAAGATTAGTAGCGTCTCAGAAGTGTTTTCTGAAAACAGCGCATTCGTCATTCTGAAGTAATAGTCATAATCCAGAATGTGCAGGTTATCGATGGTGTTCTGATAGGTGACTTTCTTTCCATGAGAAAAGGTCACAATCAAATCGAACAGCGATAGGGCATCCCTCATGGCGCCATCGGCCTTTTGAGCTACTAGGTGCAAAGCCTCTGGCTCGGTTTCTATGCCTTCATTCTTGGCAATCTTCTCCAGTTGTACAGAGATGTCCTTTACCTCAATGCGATTGAAATCGAAAATCTGGCAACGAGAAAGAATAGTAGGAATCACCTTGTGCTTCTCCGTAGTAGCCAATATGAAAATGGCATAAGAAGGCGGCTCTTCCAGGGTCTTCAAAAAAGCATTAAAGGCCTGGTTCGAGAGCATGTGCACCTCATCTATGATGTACACCTTGAATTTACCTTGCTGCGGAGGGTACCGCACCTGGTCAATCAGGTTTCGGATGTCGTCTACCGAGTTATTAGAGGCAGCATCCAGCTCATAAATGTTGAAGGTATCATTGCCCATCAACGGATTGTCAATCTCCTGATCATTGATCATTCGGGCCACAATCCGGGCACAGGTGGTTTTACCAACACCCCTCGGACCGCAAAAGAGCAGTGCCTGGGCCAGCTGGTTGTTGTCTATCGCATTTTGCAGGGTGGTGGTAATGTGCTCCTGGCCCACAACCTCCTCAAATCCTACCGGACGATACTTCCGTGCTGAGACAACAAAATTTTCCATTGCCGCAAGATAGAAAATGTTCCGTGTTCAGAAAGTGCTGGGCTGAATGTTTCCGGTTTAATTCAACCCAGACTTTTAAAGTTTAAATCTGATTTGCTTTTCAGAACCTGTAGCGATTCTCTTAACGGTTTATTCAAGCCAGGTTCTGCCCTTAATCCCGAAAGGGAATTAGAACTAGTAGGTTTTACCCTTTAGGGAAAGTGTCGAAAAGAATTTGTAAAGACTTGAACCTGAATAAACGGCATTGAGGCTCTGATTTATTTAGAACCTGTAGCGGATATTAAAACCGGCCTGTGAAGTTCTGAAATCAGTATCAGTAATAATGTCGAAGGCAGGCCTGTAATCGATGCCGATGGTAATAGGGATGTCCTGTATTTCGTATTCGATGCCTACTTCCACGGCTGCTGCCAGGGTAAAGTCATCGAAGAAGCCAACCTGTGCACCAAAGCCATAGTACCAGTGAAAATTATCGACAATGGTGTCGAAGAAGTCGTACATGGCTGAGAATGAGAGGTTGTCTTGAAAGCCTACATTGGCATGCAGGGTTTCACCGCCAAAGGGCAACATGGCATCAATGGCATAGTCACTGCCAAAAGTGTCACCCAGCCTGATGCCGAGTTGGAAGTCATCTGGCAGGCTTGACTGTGCCTGAGCACTGATTTGAGTAGTAAAGAAGAGAACCGTAGCCAGAATGGCAGTTTTGAATAGTGATTTTAGGTGTTGCATGATTTTTGAGTTATTGAATGTATACGCGCGCAAAACTAAAATATTGAGCTAAAACGTATTACTTTTACAGCCCTGCTTTTTAAAGGCAGGTATATATTGTCACAATGCCCCTTTATACGGAAGGGTTACAAACATGGGGCCGACTGGAATTGACAGTAGGTGTAATGTAAGTGTAAGCATGCAGGGAGTTGTGGGTATTTCCCTTAGTAAAACCTTCATCCTTTAATTGGCGAAAGACAATACGCCCTTGCTGCCTAATCAGATTTAGTTAGCAATGTGTCTCGTTAACCCCACCGTTCTGCCGGGTTAGCATAGAGACATCACAAAGCAGAACTGGTGTTGGTAGGTCTGTGATACCAGCACGAGATTAATCGCAGATAAGGCCGTGATCAGGTTGGTTGCTCACCTTGCCCGGCTCGAAAATTAACGAGCAAATAAGCATGTAGAAGGCGCTTAGCGTTCCTTATCTGGACCAGAGTTCGAATCTCTGCGGCTCCACGATCAAGCGCAGCCAGGCTGCGCTAAAAAGTAAAGAAACCCACCAAGCTTGCTTGAGTGGGTTTCTGCTTTTTAGCGCCTGTGCTATCAGCACAGCAGGGCCAGGCTGCATTTGCAGTACGGGGGCAATAGAGATCAGCGCTAGCTAATCTCTCGGCTCTTGAATCCTACGAGATCTTATTTAGAAAGTGTCCCGAACGGAGTGCGGGACATCCGAGACTTCGAAGTACCTTTTGAGTTGAATCGTGAAATTGTTGGGTAGCGCCTGTGCTATCAGCACAGCATAGCCAGGCTGCATTTGCAGTACGGGAGTAATAGAAATCAGCGCAGCTAATCTCTGCGGCCCTTGAACCCTTCGAGACCTTATTTAGAAAGTGATCCCGAACGGAGTGCGGGGTCATTTCAAGCTTCGAAGTACCTTTTGAGTTGAATCGTGAAATTGTTG
>Ga0316204_10004465_pt1 | contig 25020 bp, 21 predicted proteins | sample 6monrhotite_MG_2_FD_205661 | JGI IMG/M metagenome (GOLD analysis project Ga0316204, IMG submission 205661) | Microbial mat bacterial communities from mineral coupon in-situ incubated in ocean water Damariscotta River, Maine, United States -... | ecosystem: Environmental > Aquatic > Marine >... | reverse complement strand
TTAAGCAATCCTTAACTCTTGGTGACACAGTAGCTGTAATTGAAGAAGCATTCTCGAATGATGGGAAACGCTCTCAATGTGCATTGTCAATCTATCAAATGAAACAAGATCTAATTCAATCAGTCACTTATAATGCGGAGACTACTTGTGAAAAAAGATAATGGCTTCTCTCTTAAACATATTTTTCAAATAGGACTTCATGATCAATAGCGAATTAAAAATTGGCCTATTTTACGGTTCAACCACTTGTTATACCGAGATGGCCGCCGAAAAAATTCAAACTAAATTTCACCACTTAGCAGGTTATGCCTGTGTTGAATTATTTAATATTAAAGAAAGTGCATTATCAGAAACTCAAGAGTACGACATCCTTATTTTTGGTATCTCCACTTGGGATTTTGGCGAATTGCAAGAAGACTGGGAATCGACCTGGCAAGACATAGCAGGCCTAAACTTATCCGACAAAACTGTGGCTATTTTTGGCTTAGGTGATCAGCTAGGTTATGCAGAATGGTTTCAAGATGCAATAGGCATGTTACACGATGAGTTGCTTGTATTAGATTGCGATTTTGTTGGATACTGGCCCAACCAAGGATACGACTTCATCGCTTCAAAAGCACTCACTGAAGACAAAAGTTATTTTGTTGGATTAAGCCTTGATGATGAAAACCAATATGATTTAACCGATGAACGTATCGATAATTGGTGTATTCAGTTAATTGCTGAAATAAATTCACTATAGCTGTCAATTTGCAAACACCTGACTCGCGCATCCATAAACCCTACTATCGAAACGGCCCTTCTCACCGAGATGGTGCCGATGTTAGTTTTCAAGATATCGTTAAAATTTTTGGTTTTCGAACCATCACTATCGGGAAATGGGTCACGGCCGCTGAGCAGCAAATAGCAGCCAATCTATTTTTTGATGCAGATAAATGCCAACCCAATGAATATGTCAATCGCAGCGCTCAAGCAGACAAATTACTGAAGATACTTTATTACGCTCGCCCACAAGAACTGGTTGCACGAGCCTTTGAGGCCTGTATTCAAGACCACTTTGTTAAGAATGCATTTTTGGTACAATGCACGAAACAAAGTCCAGAAGCTAAGATGGGGATCTACCCTGCAAAGCAACTCCGAGCAATAATTTCTAAAAACCTACTAGATTATTTTTATCATTTGGGGCAAGCAGTAAACAATGATAGCTCAGCAACTTCAAAACAATTCCCAAAATAAAATAGAAACTGCCAAAATGTTGGTTGTTGATGTTAAACAGCACAAGACATCCACTATTGGTAGACTAAGGCGACAGAATTTTAAGACCATAAGGTAATTACAAGGTTAGTTTACTGGCCTTTTTTTTCTAACTTCAGCTCATATTTTGTAAACAATTTAACCACTGACTCTTTGTATAAGGGTTTAAGAACGTAGCCTTGGGCGCCTCTTTTTAATGCGGTTGCAACCGTAGCCTTGTCTTTGCTGCCTGACAACATAATGATAGGTGTTTTTTTGTTTAATCCATCTTGATTACAAGTTTGATCAACAATATAAATACCATTGGTATCAGGCAAATTTACATCCATTAATACAAGGCTGTATTGTTGCCCTATTAATGCTGCCAAAGCATTGCGGCCAGTATTAGCAGTGTCAACTTTAAGTTTGTAAGAGTTCAGTATTTTGAGAGTTAGCTGTAAACTAATAATATCATCTTCTACCACTAAAACAGAAGGCACTTTGTCTCGCTCCTTCAATATACTATTGGGGTCAACATTCTGCTGGTACAAGCGATTAAACTGGAAGGGTTCTGGGGCTACCTTATCGGTTTCACTATGGGCATTAGTCTGTGTACTGGACTCATCGTCATCCGATACCGGACTACTCAGCCCAATAGTTTGCTGCAATAGATCTAATGCTTTGCTCTGTAATTGAATAAGCTCGGGTCTAATTTCGTCAGAACGTATAAATGACAGTGTTTGTTTTAATTTATCGAGATCAAGCTTTACAGACTGGTTATTCTGAATATCATCGGCAGCACGATCTAGTGCCTTATCTATATCACTTATACTTTGCTCAAAGGCTAATCGCATATCAGCCTTGCGTGCAACTCCTTTTTTCAAAGATTGTTGTATCTCTTCGGGATAATGCTCTATGTGTTTGCCGACATTTTTAAGCTGTTTTTGGGAGTTAACCACCACGCCTAATTCAATCAATAAATGTTCACAGATAAGGATGATTCGATGCAATTCATAAACAGGCCTGGCAACCATATAGTCGTCAATCACCCCATTTTTATAGGCTTCATAGGCCTCTGCTTCTGCTTGCCTTGGAATAAGGCTTACGACTCTGTGTTCGCAAATATCATATTTAGAAACTGCATCTAAGGAACGATAATAACTCACTAGGCTATCTGGCAAGGTTTCGCCAGTCATCAAAAATACTTTAGGCGCCTTATTTACTAATTGCCGACAAACGTCCTTAAGGTTATCAACCACAACAATATAAGAAAAATGCTGGTTCAATGTCTTAATAAGTAAATCATCAATTTCCGCATCGATGCTAAAAAAAATTATTTGGATTTTACCTTGCTCATACTTCACGGGATAATTCTCTATCTATATTCATCATTACCTGATTTATACATTCACTGATCTGCAGCCAGGTTTTGCTTATGCTTTCGTTGGACATATCGTCTTTACAAGATAGTTCTAAGTTTTCACAAAGCGAACTTAAGATTTGTGCGCCAACAATGTACGCGCTACTTTTTAAACTATGGGCTTTGTTACCTAAGACACGCCAATTGAGAGTGTCAGCAGCATGCTCCATTTCGAGCTTTACAGTGCACAAGTTTTTCTTATATTCTTGCAGAAAATCCCGTAATTCATCCGTATTGTCAATTTCAACCAATTTATACAAAGTATCGATTGAGAAATCAGAAAGTTCTTCGGAAGCTTGGGTAAGAACAAAATCATCAAAATAAAATTCATCATTTTGATTTATGGACTCATCAATAAGCTGTTTTTGCGATTGTGGGGTATCACACTTAGAAACACTGCCAACTAGATCACACAAAGTATTAAAAGTGAGAGGCTTCATCAAAACCTTGTCTGCCCCCGCTTCGAAACAACTATCACTACATGATTTTGTATTATCAGCTGTCACAATAAATATTGTGGATTTTGAGCGGCCTTGCTGCTTTTCTAATTGCCTAATATGTGCAACTAATTCATTACCCATACCGTCGGGCAGTTGAAAATCGCTTAACACCAAATCAAATTGATGTTGTTCAAAATATATTACTGCATCATCAACAGTTGTCGCAAAAATGGCTTTTATACCGAGTAATTTAAACTGTTTACGCAACACATACATGAGTTCTTGATTGTCTTCTACTACTAACGCCAGCGGTAGGTTTGTTTGTGTATTGTTATTAGAAACGGTAACAATATCAGCGACTAATCTATTTTCGATAAATGCAATAATGTCATCTAATTTGATTGGCGTTTGCTGTATCACCAAAGGATCTATCATTAGGCGACTGCTGAGCTGATCTGCCAAGATTGCAATGTTGTTTGAACTGCCAGTAGTAATTTTTGACAGTTTAGAAAAATGCTTAGATGTGACTAACAAGTACTCATTAAGTGACAAACTATTAGGCATATTGTCGCTCAGAACAACCTTAAAACCTAGGCTCTCTCCATACTTAGACAATATGCTGTAAACCCTCTTGTCATCAGTAAAAATAGACTTGTTAGCTAAATCAGCCACATCAAAAGTATTTGTTATAAGGTTTTTTTCAGGAAAAGTAACCGGAATAACAAAAGTGAAAGTCGACCCCTTTAATGGTTGGCTATTAACACTTATCTGGCCTTTCATTAAAGATACAATTTTTTGACAAATACCTAAGCCCAATCCAGAGCCGCCAAACTGACGATGCACCTTTGCATTAGCTTGTACAAAACCAGAGAATATTGCCTCTTGTTGTTCCAGTGGAATACCTATTCCATTATCAGTTACAGAAAAAATGATGTGATCGCTTTGTTCTGCTTTACTGACTTGTAAGTCCAGCAATGGAAATTCACCATTGTTAAATTTAATTGCATTACTGATTAAATTCGCTAATACCTGAGTTAACCTCAAATCATCCAAATCAAGTTTGCGGGGGATATGTGGATCAACATACAAGGAAAACGAGGTGTTTTTGGCTTGGGCTTGTCCAGAAAAATCCTCCAGTATTTGTTCGCAAAGCACTCTAACGTCTGTGCTTACGAGTGACAACTGCACCTGCTCAGCATCAAATCTAGTGAAATCTAAAACATCATTGAGTAAACGCATCAAGTGAGCTGCCGCACGCTGCGCACGGATTATGTTTTCATTTTGAGCTAGAGCCTTCTCCATTACACACAAGTCGAGCATACAGATAATAGCGTTCAGGGGCGTTTTAACTTCATGGCTCATAGCTGCCATAAAATTGCTCTTAGCTTCACTTAAGTTAGTTGCCTCATCACAAGCTTTTTGCAACTGAATATTGAGATCCATAAATACTGTTTCGTCAATCACAAGACCAATGCGTTCTCCGCTCTCTGTGACCCGATCTCTATAATCAAAATGGTGCCCATCGACATACTTAAAATTGAAATGGCAACTTTGTTTCAACGTTAATTTTTGTCGGATATAACGAATAATAACCTTAGTTTTTGTGTCCTTTTCCCATTCGATGTAATCAATAATTTGGCTAATGAATTCTATTAAGGAAAATCCCTCAATATCAACTGAGCCCGCACTCTGAGCTAACAACTTGAAGTTTTCATTGACAAAATCGATTCGAGATTTGGCATCACAAATTATCACTGCATCGGACATTTGATCTACAGCAGACAAAGTATTTTGATAACGAACAGAGAGTGCAGAGGATTGGGCAACAGAGAATTTAATCAACCATTGCTGATTTGACATAGGTAAAGACGTAGCGACAAATTGAGAATCTCCGCAAGTAAAACTTATGCGATCCTGACGTCCCAGCACCAAAGGCCTGATCCACTTAAGAACTTGTTCAGTGGCTTGCTCTAATATCTTATGTTGTTCAAAAACTGAGTTAGTGGCTAATAACTGTAATCCATCATCCACAATAACAACTGGGTGAACAAAACACTCGATATGCGCCTTTTCTATATCAGCCAAAATTTAATTACCTTATTAACAAAAGTGATCTCCATGACGAATATATTAGGAGTGTCCTCCTAATAATCGATGGTTAGTTAGGTTTACAATCAGTCGATTCATCACTATACAGACTCTTAAATATTAGACTATTCAACAATAGTCGTACGACTAAGGTATAAAGACGCGGTAAATATTTGATACCTTTTTAAGGTGAATAAATTATAATAACCAACGAAACAAAAGCCGAATGACTAATAGCGGTATCGGCCTTTAGTTAAATGCAGAACAACAATTTCTAATAACCTACTGGATTATTTTTATCATTTGGGGCAGGCTATGGTTAAGTTGAAAAACCTTAAATAAGAGTATTTTGTTAATTTTATGCTAATTAATGGATGCTCTGAAGCTCAACTGCCTTTATACTAGGCAGTCTCGTTTTAACCCAATTGGCGATTTATACCGATGAAAAGAAAAAAGCACGGCAGTTCAGACGAAGACGCTGCAATTGATATGACTCCCATGTTGGACATAGTGTTCATCATGCTTATCTTCTTTATTGTGACCACTTCTTTCGTTAAAGAGAGAGGGTTAGAAGTGAATCGTCCTAAAGATTCAAAAACACCTCCACCACCGACTAATGTTCAGTCGCTGTCTATTCGAGTGAATGAGGATGGCACTATTGTGGTTAACGGTCGTCAGGTCGACATACGCCGCGTGGAAGCGAATATTCAAAGTTTCTTGGCGGAAAATAATCAAGACACTGCGGCAGTTCAAGCTCATCCAAAAGCCAAACACGGTGATGTCACTGAAGTTATCAACGAAGTGAAAAGAGCCGGTATTGCGAACGTTTCAGTATTGGTTGGTACATAGAACCAAACGAATAAGTAAAATTAACTAAAAAGGCCGCTATTCATTGAATAGCGGCCTTTTTATTTTTAGTTGGAAAATAAAAATTTAGTTTATATTCTCATGCATAAATTAGGTACTACTCAAGATCTAGTGGCTCTGGCGAAAGTATGATACCTGTTGTGTCGGCATACAAATGGTCATCTGGTAAAAATGTCACACCGCCGAAGTTAACTGCAACATCTATTTCACCCAACTCTTGGTCGTCGGCGCTAACGGGGATTGAAGCGATAGCATGAATACCAATGTTTATTTCTTCTAGATCATCGACTTCACGCACGCTGCCGTAACAAACAATCCCTTCCCACCCATTATCAAAGGCCAACTGGGCAGCACTAGAATCGATTAGCGCCCTGCGCATAGAGCCGCCGCCATCAATCAACAAAATTTTTCCTAATCCGGGTTGCTCTAACGCTTTTAGAACTAAACCCTTATCCTCAAAACATTTGATGGTGGTAATTTCACCGCCGTAAGAAGCCCGCCCGCCAAAACTCACAAACATGGGTTCAACCACGTCAACACTGTCGGCAAAAACATCACAAAGAGTAGAAGTATTGTAATCCATGTTTGTTCCAAATATTAGCTGAGTCAGGTTTTAGTATACTGCTAGTGCACAGCAAATCCAGCGTAAACTAGAAGCGGTGTCACACTGTCATCAAGCTTTAGCAAAAATGTCACCTAGTTTTCATAGTCCCTGCATACTTTCGTAACAACTACTGTTAAGGAAACGACATATCTTAAGACAACTTCAGGTTATTTCATATTGCATAAAATAAGCAATTCTAAGCCAAGACTTCTTTGTTTTTATCCTCGGTAATGACATGATTACGGCCTAAAAATTAATAAGGTTGTTGTAATGGCAAACAGAATAAAAATGCAAGCAATTGGCTTAACTTTATTGGCAGTATTGATGCTGACTGCCTGTGGCCAGAAACGTGCTTTATATTTGCCTGAAGAGCCAGCCACAAACAATACCCCACCGGACTCACAACCTGCAATTGAGTCTGCCGAAAAAGGAAAAGATTGATATGGACTACTTTGCCTATAAAGATCAACAACTCTTTGCTGAAAACGTAGCCCTTGAAACTGTAGCTCAAACATACGGTACGCCATGTTATGTATACTCAAAGGCAACAATTGAGCGGCATTGGCATGCATTTGATAGAGCTGCGGGTAGTCAGCCACATTTAATTTGTTATGCAGTCAAAGCCAACTCCAATTTAGCGGTATTAAATGTGATGGCCAAACTAGGCTCTGGCTTTGATATTGTTTCTGGTGGTGAATTAACACGTGTGCTCAAGGCTGGCGGAGATCCCAGTAAAGTGGTGTTTTCAGGTGTCGGCAAAACCCATGATGAAATTGCCTTAGCCTTACATCAAAATATTAAGTGTTTTAATGTCGAGTCGCGGAGTGAATTGGCTCGTATAAACCAAGTCGCTGAGCAAGCCGGTAAAAAAGCACCTATCTCTATTCGGGTTAACCCTGATGTAGATGCCAAGACTCATCCGTACATTTCTACAGGGCTTAAAGACAACAAATTTGGAGTCGAACGCCAACAAGCCGTTGAAATTTACCAATATGCGAATAGCTTACCCTTTTTAAATGTGGTTGGTATTGATTGCCATATTGGTTCTCAGCTCACTGACTTAGCGCCTTTTGTTGATGCGTTGGATATATTGCTTGCCTTAATAGATGAGTTAGCGCAACAGCAGATTCATATACAACACCTTGATGTAGGTGGTGGATTAGGCGTGACTTATGACGATGAAAAACCACCTCACCCAGACCAATATACACAAGCCATCGCTGAACGTTTACAAGGGCGAGAAAAACTATTACTCATCTTTGAACCAGGCCGGGCAATCATGGCGAATGCTGGTGTGTTGTTAACTAAGGTCGAGTTTTTGAAGCAAGGGGCAGAGAAAAATTTTGCTATTGTGGATGCTGCAATGAATGATCTTATTCGTCCGGCGCTTTATTCAGCGTGGCAAAATATCATTCCTTTGAACGCTAGTCTAGATAGACCCAAAGCCATTTATGACATAGTCGGCCCTATTTGCGAAACCGGAGATTTTCTTGGAAAAGGCCGCGAGTTGACTATTGCACCCGATGACTATCTTGCAGTACGCAGTGCTGGTGCTTATGGCTTTGTAATGGCGTCTAACTACAATAGTCGCTGCAGAGCCGCAGAAGTGTTAATTGACGGAGACAACATGCATTTAGTCAGAGAACGTGAAAAAATAGAGCAATTATTTGAAAGTGAGCATTTACCAACATAAATAATTTTTAATTGCTTCGTGCATTAATTTAATAAATATTGCGATTATTTAGCCTGTATCTAGTTAAAGACATAGTCAGTCTTTCGCTGAAATGATATAACTATTTTTATAATATCAATCACCTAAGTTGTAGCGCGTGTTGACAAAAATTTTAGCTAAGTAGTCGCAATGCAAATCCAATTTTCAAAGATGCATGGTCTGGGAAATGATTTTGTTGTTATTGATAACGTAACGCAAAACGTATTTTTTTCTAAAGAGAAGATCCAACAACTCTCAGACAGAAATTTTGGCATAGGATTCGATCAACTATTGATGGTTGAGCCTCCTTACGATCCAGATCAAGATTTTCATTACAGAATATTTAATGCAGATGGCACTGAGGTATCTCAGTGTGGTAATGGTGCACGCTGTTTTGCTCGCTTTGTAAGAATGAAAGGCCTAACCAACCGCAATAAAATTGTGGTCAGCACTAAATCTGGTCGTATAGTTCTGTATCTAGAGAAAGATGGGCAAGTGACAGTGAATATGGGCGTACCCGAGTTTGAGCCAAACTTGGTGCCAATAAAAGCGAATAAGCGTGAAAAAATTTACATATTAAGAGCACAAGAACAAACATTTTTTTGTGGTGCTGTTTCTATGGGTAATCCACATTGTGTGTTGTTGGTAGACGATGTGCAAACGGCAGATGTTGAAACAATGGGTCCCTTGCTTGAAAAACACGAACGTTTTAGCGAAGGCGCAAACGTTGGCTTTATGCAGATTATTAATCCTAGTCATATAAAACTGCGTGTGTTTGAAAGAGGTGTAGGTGAAACCTTAGCTTGTGGCAGCGGAGCATGTGCAGCAGTGGCTGTAGGTCAATTACAAAACAGATTAAGTAAAGATGTAAAAGTTGATTTACCGGGTGGCAGTCTAAAAATACGTTGGCAAGGCAATGACAATATATTAAAAATGACAGGCGCCGCAGAGCATATTTTTGATGGATATATAAACCTATGAGTAAAGAGTCGCAAAAATAAAATGGATATAACGACTGCATATGAATCTGAAGAGTTAATTGACGCTGAGCAAGTAGCTGCTTATCTGCTTGAAAATCCTGATTTTTTTTCTCGATTCCCACAGATAGTTGAGAAAATTAATATCCCTCATGTACATAAAGGTAGTGTGTCTTTAGTAGAGCTACAAAGTGAACAGCTGCGCAAAAAAGTCAGAAGTCTAAGTCATAAGTTAAATCAATTAATTTCTATTGCTAAACAAAATGAAGCCATTTATCGCGTCTATGCAGATCTAAATTTGCGCATTCTAAAATGCACTAACCTTGATGATTTGAAATTTATTTTGGAAGAAGTCATTCAGGAAAACCTACAGTTGGCATCTGTCACCTTGAAACCTTTCAAAGGTGCTCATGCTTTACCTGAGATCCAACAACGGCTATTTATCGAAAAACGCTTTAAGAGACATAAGTTTTTCTTTGGCCGTTTAAGTGAACATGAGCGCAAATTATTGTTTGCTGAGCAGGAAGCTAACTCAGTGGCTTTATTGCTCATCGGTGATCTAGGTGAACTTGGAGTTTTAGCAATAGGTAGCAAAGATCCAGGGCATTTTAATCCTGATATGGATACGTTATTGATCACCCAACTGCAGCAATTTTTAGGTATTTTATTACCTAAATTGCTGACCTATTAGTCAGTAACATGTTAAAGCCAAGCCTATATACTTGGTTAGAAAAATATCTCGCGTACCTGAAGTACGAAAAAAATCTGGCTAAAAATTCGATAAACAATTATCAGCGTCAATTGACTGCAGCTTTCGCTAATATTGATATAGAAAATTGGTCAACATTCAATATCTCAGATGTACGCAAGATCCTAAACGAGGCGCGTAAAAGTAGTCTAAGTGCTCGCTCAATTGCTTTACGCTTATCTGCTATCCGAGGGTTTTGTGCCTTCCTTGTTCAACAAGGTCAACTAACACAAAACCCAGCATCATCCGTTCAAGCACCTAAACAAGCCAAACCATTGCCAAAACAATTGAATGTGGATGAAATGCATCAATTGCTGGATATAAAAGAAGATGATCTTCTGGCGATACGCGATAAGGCCATGATGGAGCTTATGTATAGTTCTGGCCTACGTTTATCAGAATTAGCAAGTCTTAATATCAAAAGTATTCAAGCTGACAAGCAACTAAGAGTGCTGGGTAAAGGTAATAAAGAACGTTTGTTACCAATTGGTAGAATTGCCTTAGAAGCATTGAGTATGTGGTTAAAAATAAGGCCAGAACTAGCGGCACATAAAGAACCCGCATTATTTGTTAGTATGCGCAAGAATAGACTCGGTACCCGCCAAATAGCTAAACGTATGAAATTATGGGCGACTCGGCAAAATCTGCAACAATCTGTAAACCCTCACAAACTACGACATAGTTTTGCGACTCATGTTTTAGAATCAAGCTCAGACTTAAGAGGCGTACAAGAGTTATTGGGGCACGCTAATTTATCTACCACTCAAGTATATACTCACCTAAACTTTCAGCATCTGGCCCACGTATACGATAGTGCACACCCCAGAGCAAAAAAATCAAAATAACCAGTCCATTTAAAAAGAATATATAGTCCTAAATGATTTTTTATAAAAAACTTAAGCCAATTCAAGCAATTACATTCGACTTGGACGACACCTTATATGAGAACACTAGTGTGATTGTCAAAGCAGAACGTTCCTTAATGGAATTTATGCAGCACCAATATCCTGCAACTAGGCATGTGAATATAGGTTTCTGGCGCGCCCAACAAAAATCAATTCTTTTAGCTAACCCCTTACTAAAAAATGACATGAGTGAATTACGTCGCTTATCCCTAGAGTCTGGTTTTATAGAACTGGGATTGTCAGGTGACGAGCTAAATGTCGCAACGAGGTGGTGTTTCGAACACTTTTATTTCCAAAGAAGCAACTTTACTTTAAATAAAAACATTCATTCTTTATTAAAAATCTTAGGGGTTAGGCTGCCTTTAGTCGCCATCACCAATGGCAATGTTGACCTTCAACAAGTTGGTCTTGAACAGTATTTCAGTGCCTGCTTTAAAGCCAGTGTGAAATCGCCCATGAAGCCAGATAAAGCTATGTTTGATGCCGCACAAGCTCACCTGAACATTCCTCATGAAAACATTTTACATGTAGGGGATAACCTGCCCAAAGATATATATGGAGCGCTTAAAGCGGGTTACCAAGCTGCTTGGTATGCTGAAGATAGAAGTATGAAGATACGTAATGAAAAGGCACAAATTTTACCTCATGTTCAACTGAGCCGGTTAACCCAGCTATTAGATCTTATTTAAACCTAGCATCTGCACCTAGTCTTCTAATATATTTTGTTGCATGCTTTCACAAGGTTTTTTGCAGCTAGGTTTACCGACAATTTTAGCGGGTATACCAGCCACTGTAACATGTGCTGGCACGTCACTGAGTACCACACTACCCGCCCCTACTTTGGCACCTTCACCTATATTAATGTTACCTAAAATTTTAGCGCCGGCCCCTATCATGACTCCTTCGCGCACTTTTGGATGACGATCACCTGCTTCATTGCCAGTTCCACCAAGCGTCACTGATTGCATAATTGACACATTGTTCTCAATCACAGCCGTTTCACCCACCACAACACCCGTTGCATGATCGAACATAACACCTTGGCCTATCGTTGCAGCAGGATGAATATCCACCGAGAAAGCTTCCGAGTTACGGCTTTGAATAAATAACGCTAAATCCTTGCGACCAGATAGCCAAAGTTGATTGGCTAATCTGTGCACCTGAATAGCTTGAAAGCCCTTAAAATTAAGCAATACGGTGAGAAACGAATGCACTGCTGGATCGCGCTTAAACACGGCTTGAATATCGAAAATTGCTGCTTCTACTACCTCGGGATGTATTAAGTAACTTTGTTCGAACATTTCTCTGACTGACAGGGCACTCATAACTTCGTCAGCCAGTTTGTTCGATAAAATAAAACTTAAGGCCGTTTCGAAGTTATAGTGAGCCAAAATACAAGTGTGTACATAACTTGCCAGCAAAGGTTCGTTTTCAACCAGTTGCTCCGCTTCATCTTTGAGTTGTTGCCAGAATTCAATACTCATAGTTTCTCTGTTATTTAATTTGCGCAATTAGACTTATATATAGGGATGAGTTTAGTGTATTTAAATACAGTGTTACTGATATACTGGAAAAATATTATTCTAGTATATTTTGTGTGTAATGGATGTATCTCGACTTCTTGACCAGTTAAACGACCATCAACGTGATGCAGTGGCAGCTCCTGCATCTGACATGCTTATTTTAGCGGGTGCAGGCAGCGGTAAAACCCGAGTTTTAGTGCATCGCATTGCATGGTTAATGGAAGTTGAGGGTATTGCTCCATACGGCATTTTGGCAGTGACCTTTACCAATAAAGCCGCCAAAGAAATGCGGGGCCGCATAGAACAATTGCAGGGCAACGCACTCAATAAAATGTGGATTGGTACCTTTCATGGTATTGCTCATCGCTTACTACGCACCCATCATGCTGACGTTGGCCTGCCTGAAAATTTCACTATTTTAGACTCAGATGATCAATATCGCTTAATTAGACGCGTGCTTAAAAGTCTTAATCTCGACGAGAAACATTGGGCTCCTAAACATGTGCAGTGGTATATCAACGGCAATAAAGACGAAGGGTTACGGCCACAGCACATCGAAACACATGGTGACGCCACTCAACAAAAAATGCGCGAAATCTATCAGACTTATCAACAAACCTGTGATCGTGCAGGGTTAGTTGATTTTGCTGAATTGTTACTCAGAGCCCATGAACTATGGCTAAACAATCCATTAGTGCTGCAACACTATCAAAAACGCTTTAGAGCAATTTTGGTAGATGAGTTTCAAGACACCAATAATATTCAATATGCTTGGTTACGCATACTTGCCGCCCCTAGCAACAATATGATTATTGTTGGCGATGATGATCAATCAATCTATGGTTGGCGTGGCGCAAATGTTGAAAATATCCAACATTTCTTACGGGACTTTAAGGGTGCAAAAACCATAAGGCTTGAGCAAAATTACCGCTCTACTGGCAATATATTAAAAGCCGCTAATGCCGTGATTGATAATAACCAAGGCAGATTAGGTAAAAAATTGTGGACAGAAGATAGCCAAGGCGAGCCCATTTCTTTGTACGCGGGGTTTAATGAGTTGGACGAAGCCCGTTTTAATATTTCGCGAATAAAAGAATGGCGCGACAACGGCAATGCCTTGTCTGATTGCGCGATTTTATATCGCAATAACGCTCAATCACGTGTGTTAGAAGAAGCATTATTGCAAGAGTCCATCGCCTACCGTATATACGGCGGCTTACGATTTTTTGAACGCCAGGAAATTCGCGATGCCTTAGGTTATTTACGATTGATTAATCAGACCATAGATGACGCCGCTTTTGAGCGAATTGTGAATACACCCACCCGAGGCATTGGTGATAAAACCCTATCGCAAATTCGCGAACTCGCTCGGGATGCAGAGTTATCCATGTGGGATGCCAGCACAAGAATACTCGCTGAGAATCGCCTAAATGGTCGTGCTTCGAATGCCCTCAGCGCCTTTACAAAATTAATCACGCAACTCGCAGATGACATAAAGAAGCTCCCCTTAGAACAACAAGCCGATCACGTGATCAAACACTCCGGCTTATTTGCTATGTACAAAGCAGAAAAAGGTGAAAAAGCCCAAGCCAGAATTGAAAACTTGGAGGAATTGGTTACCGCTTGCAAACAATTTGTGGTGCCAGAAGAAGCGGATAACATGACACCTATGTCGGCATTTTTAGCCCATGCGTCCCTTGAAGCTGGAGATAACCAAGCTGATAGCCATCAAGACGCAGTACAAATGATGACTATTCACACCGCAAAAGGCCTAGAATTTCCACTAGTCTTTATGGCTGGGGTAGAAGAAGGCATGTTCCCAAGCCAAATGAGTAACGAAGAACCCGGAAAAATAGAAGAAGAACGCCGTCTTTGTTATGTAGGCATGACAAGGGCCATGCAAAAATTATATATCACTTATGCTGAAAACAGGAGGGTGTATGGTCAGGACAAATATCACACCCCTTCCCGTTTTATCAAAGAAATTCCATCCGATTGTATCGAAGAAGTCCGATTACGGACTACCATATCCCGACCGGTGCAAAATCGCTTTACCCCAGTCACCGGGCATACAGCTTTCGAATCAACCGGTTTCCAATTAGGGGAAAGAGTATGCCACCCTAAATTTTCTGAAGGCACAGTGTTAAATTATGAAGGCAGTGGCGAACATGCAAGAGTACAAATTAACTTTGATGAATTTGGCAGTAAATGGTTGGTCATGTCTTTTGCGAAATTAACGAAAGTCTAAATTTTTCAGAGCCAGATACAAGTTAATCTGCTAAGTTAAATTTTTTATCTTTAGAACTTAGCTCATGCAACGCAAAGTATTAATAGTCGAAGATAGCAAAACCAGTATAAACCTGATGCGTAGTCTTATTACCAAGGCTAAGTTGCGACCTATTTGTACCACTAGCTTAGTGGAAGCCAAACATGTTTTTTCTAGTTCAGCTCCAGAAGAATACCTGTGTGCCGTAGTCGACTTTAATTTACCAGACGCGCCAAATGGTGAAGCTATCGATTTTGCGATTGAATCTTTCTTACCCACTATAGTAGTAACGGGAGGACTTGATGAATCAACCAGAACTACCATTCTTAATAAAAATGTGGTGGATTATATTCCTAAAGAAAACGCTCAGGTCTATGAATACTTAACGCGTTTATTAAATCGACTAGATAAAAATAAAAAAATAGGAGTGTTAGTGGTTGACGACTCAAGAGTCAGCAGACACTCAATGACCGCTCTACTTAGACGCCATAATTTCATTACCTTTGAAGCCTCTGATGCCGAACAAGGTCTGGGATCTTTGCGTAGCAATTCCAATATTAAGCTGGCGATAATAGATGAAAATATGCCGGGAATGTCCGGTATCCAGATGATTTCTGAACTACGTAAAACTTATTCCCAGGAAGATCTTGGCATTATTGGCATATCCTCAGATACCACCAGTGGTTTATCTGCAAGATTCATTAAAAGTGGCGCAACTGATTATTTGCATAAACCTTATTGCCATGAAGAATTTTTCTGCCGCATTATGCAAAATGTTGAACGCTTAGAAAATATTGAAACCATTAGACGTGTAGCCAATTCAGATTATCTAACGGGATTACCTAATAGACGGCATTTTTTCACACGGGTAACTGCGAGTTTAAAGCTCTCTCCTAAATCACAAAGCCTAGCGATTATTGATATCGATCATTTCAAAAAAGTTAATGATACATTCGGTCATGATTGTGGTGACTACACCTTGAAAGAACTTGCTAAGTTAGTCGCAGATAATTTTGCTGATTACACTGCTGCGCGATTTGGAGGTGAAGAGTTTTGTGTGTACTTTTCGAATACAGCGCCCGAAAAAGTACGCCAAATCATGGAAAATTTTCGCGTCGCGATTGCCAATAAAACACTCACTTTTGAAAAGCAAAGTTTATCTTGTACCGTTAGCGTAGGCCTTACCCACAAAAGCAAAGGCGGTATAAATGCCATGTTACGTTTAGCCGACGAACACCTGTACAGCGCAAAAAATGGTGGTAGAAATCAGGTAGTTGGAGATTAGTATCGACTCAAGCCAAACTTAGTCTTGAATAAACTGTTTCGACTTCCGATAAACTCTTAGCGAGTCATAGACATAAATCAATAGTCCAGACCAAACGAGTACGAAAGTAACTACCCTTGATGAATCTAGGGGTTCTTTATAGAGCAGTACTGCTAATAGAAACATCAGACTCGGACCTATATATTGGAAAAAGCCTAAAGTTGTATAACGGATACGTCTTGCGGCAGCAGTAAAACACAATAATGGAGCGGTAGTCACCACACCCGCCAGAAGCAGCGTGATATTTAGGTCAATACTATTTACCAACATGTTTCCACTTGATGTATCCATGACCAGCCAATACAACAAGGCAAACGGCAACATTATACAACTTTCAATCAATAACCCAGGCATAGAGTCCACAGCCGCTTTTTTACGCAACAATCCATAGATACTGAAGCTAGTGGCTAAAGCTAATGCGATCCATGGGATCTCACCGTATGAAAAAATCAAAAAGGCCACACCCGCTAACGCCACAAAAACGGCCAATAACTGCAACCTATTTAAGCTTTCTTGCAGGAACAAACGCGCTAGTAATACATTAAACAAAGGATTGATAAAATAACCTAAACTGGCATCGAGCATTTGATCGTTATTCACGGCCCAGATAAAGATTAGCCAGTTCACCGCTAATAATAAACCACTTATTGATAAGGTTTTGAGGATTTTAGGATCTTGGAGTGCCTTAAACACTAGGCGAAACTTTCTTCGCGCAACCAACAGCATACACAATACAAGCACCGACCAAACTATTCGGTGCATCACAATTTCTAGAGCAGGCACTTGTGTCAATAACTTAAAATACATGGGTGCAATGCCCCACATTGAATAAGCGGCTAGTGCAAAGATAACTCCTGCCTTTACTGATTTATCGTTCAACTATTTGACCTAGCTTCAACTGAGTTAAATACCAATCCGTATAAAGAATTGCTGAGTGGTCACTTCTTCATACGGATTGGTATAGTATGGCGATGCAGTGTGGTCGAAGCGTCTGGAAAATGCAATCTAATACCATTGAGAAGAGGTAATCGCTATGTTTAATAGTTTTTGCAAAAGTCCCTTGTCCATTCTAATAATGCTTCTCAGTATTTTACTACTAGTCATCTATCAATCCTTTTATACACAAATGTTTGTGTTACTAGTAGTCATCGGGTTTATTAGCCTAAAACTATTCAGACCACCTATTCTGCTGATGATAGGGGTTTTTATCTTGTTAGGATTTTATTAAAAAGGCTTTATTAGAACGCTGCATATTGATTACGACCCGCTTGCTTGGCTTTAAATAAATTTATGTCAGCCTTATCGATTAAATCAATAGGATCCGCTGCAACACTTTTTTTATGGGTTGGACTAAAGGCCGAAATGCCTATACTTATGGTTACAATAGAGTGGGAAGCCTTTTTAGCAGATTGAATATTGCGGTTTTGCACATTTTCGATTAATTCTTGTGCCACCTGTTTCGCTCCTTTCAAATCGGTAAAGGGCAGCAAAAGTACAAATTCTTCACCGCCATATCTCGCAGCAAAGTCTCGCTCTCTTCTTTTACTGGAAGCAATAATAGAAGCAATAGTTTTTAAACATGTGTCACCTTCTAAGTGACCAAATTCGTCGTTAAACAGCTTAAAGTGATCAATATCAATCATCAATGCGGCGACGGGATGGCTACCCCGAACAGCTGCATACCATTCCTTATTTAGCATAGTATCCAACTGCATTCTGTTTGCCAAACCGGTCAACCCATCGGTACACGAGACTTGGGCAAGTCTTTTTTGCTGCGCAACCATAATCATCTGGTTAGTAACACGAGAGACCAAAATACTTGGCCGTATCTTTTTGTCAATATAGTCTACCGCCCCCATGGCTAAACATTCATCTTCTTCGTCGAGACTTGGTTTTTCAGCTAAAAACATAACGGGAATGTGCGCTGTAAGTTGGCTATTTTTAACAAAGGTGCACAATTCTTGCCCTGAGATGATGGGGCTATTCACCACACTCAAAACCAAATCAATATCTTTAAGCATGATACTTTGTAAGGCGACTTTGCCATCTTGGGCTATTTCAATATTGAATGTTTTAGCAAAAAGCGAGGTGAGTCTAGAGATGCCAACAACATCATCGTCAATAATGAGTAATGTAAGGTGGTGCTGAAAAGCGGTCATAACATCCCTGAAAAATACTGCAATTAGCTGCTAACTAATTAAGGTTTAGCATTTACTGCCCTAATAAGAAACTGAATTCTGTATGAATCTTAACCACTAATAGAGCATTTTATTGATTATATTGCGAGTGAAATTAGGTATTAAATTTGCTGCTATATTATTAAATAATATACGTTCCTGTTCCTATCACTATGTGAATTTGCTTTTAGTTGTGTAAATCCATTCTACATTTGACTAATTTATTCCCTGTTAGCAAGTGAACCTATAGATAAAAACAAGTAAACTTATGGTTTACCTATTCCTTTTGAGCTTCAGTTGTCAGATCATCCAGTACAGCCTTCACCTGCCATTACCCAAGCGCAACAAATATTAAAACACACCTTTGGTTATGACCATTTTCGAGATGGGCAAGCGCAAGTCATTACCCAAGTATTGCAACAGAAAGATGTATTGGTACTTATGCCCACTGGTGGCGGTAAGTCTTTGTGTTATCAAATTCCGGCAATGCTGTTACCGGGTCTCACTATTGTTGTTTCACCGCTGATATCGTTAATGAAAGATCAGGTCGATGCTCTTTTGACCTATGGTGTCAATGCCGCATACATAAATTCAATCTTGTCACCACAAGATATGTCTAGCGTATATAAGGGCATGCAAGATGAAAAATATAAACTCATTTACGTTGCGCCTGAACGGCTTATGCAACTGGAGTTTATCCAACGCCTGCAAGGGCTTAGAGTGAGTCTTATTGCAGTTGACGAAGCCCACTGCGTGTCTCATTGGGGTCATGACTTTAGAAAGGACTACAGACTACTTGGGCAATTAAAAGCCACATTCCCTCATATCCCGATTATGGGGTTGACTGCTACTGCTGATCTCGCCACCCGAGCAGATATCACCCAACAGTTACATTTACAGCAACCTTTTATCTTCAAAGGTAGTTTTGACCGACCGAATATCCGCTATAACCAAGTCACTAAATACAAGGCCACAGATCAAGCAATAGCGTTTGTTAAACAACAAGACGGTAGCGGTATTATTTATTGTAATAGCCGCAAAAAAGTAGATGATCTCAGCATCGCCTTGGGCAAACACGGGGTCAATTGTGCCGGTTATCACGCGGGTCTTGAAGGTGAGATCCGCGACAAAATACAGCGCGATTTCATACAAGATAAAATTGACATCATAGTAGCAACAGTCGCCTTTGGCATGGGCATAGACAAATCCAATGTGCGTTTTGTGGTGCATTTTGATCTGCCACGTAGTATCGAATCCTATTATCAAGAAATAGGTCGGGCAGGCAGGGATGGCATGCCTTCCGAAGCGTTATTATTATTTGACGAGAAAGACGCAGCGCGTATTCGTCAATGGATATCTACGGGTAAAAATCCACAAAGAAATAACGTAGAACTACAAAAGTTTGCCGCTATGGAAGCCTTTGGTGAAGCGCAAACCTGTCGCCGACAAATATTACTCAATTATTTTGCTGAATATTCTGCAGGGCACTGTGGCAACTGTGATATTTGCCTCGATCCACCTAAGGCATTTGATGGTACAGTAGAGGCGCAAAAGGTATTGTCTTGTGTGTTTAGACTCAAACAATCTGTTGCCAGTCAATATTTGATTGATGTGCTCAGGGGTAAACAGCTAAAACGCATCTTAGAGCACAGCCATGATAAATTGAGCACTTACGCTATTGGCAAAGACAAGTCGGATGCCTATTGGCATAACATTATTAATCAATTGATCCACCGTGGATTTCTTAGGGTAGACATCACCCAAAATGCAGTATTAAAACTAACTGAAGAAGCCAGACCGTTATTACAGCAAGCGCAAAAACTGCAACTTGCAGTGCCAAGACTGAGTCTTGATTTAGGTAAAAAGTCACAATTAATAACACCAGATTATGATCGCGCGCTGTTTGCTAAACTTAAACATTTACGAAAAGTGATTGCGCAGCAGGATGATGTACCTCCTTTTGTTGTATTTAGCGACGCAACGTTAGCCGATATGGCGGATAGATTTCCTGAGTCCGAGTTCGACTTCTTAGATATCCATGGTGTGGGTCAAACTAAACTCGAACGTTATGGTGAACGTTTTATTGCTACTATTTCTAAGCACCTTAGAAGGGCCCATTAACCTTGTATACCCGTCTCCCTTGAAGCTGCAGCGTCGTTGGCTGCTCTCACTCACCCTAATCTCCTAGTACGCCTAGGCTCATGGGGCTGAGTTCCTTTGCCGCCTAGCTGCAACTTCAATGGCTTTGGGTATATACCAATTATCACAAGATGCGCGTTTCAGAAATCTTGAGGTGGTATGGGTATACATACGATCGAGATTTCCCCCAAAAGGTTTACTTTTTAGGAAGATTTAGCGCATACTAATCGGCCGTATTTGAGCTGATAAAATCGATGCCCGTAAAAGCTGTTCCACAAAAAAGCGCAGACGCTAGAGTCGAAAAACTGAAGATCCCGCCTCACTCCATCGAAGCTGAGCAATCAGTATTGGGCAGCATGCTAATTGCCCCTGATTCTTGGGATAAAGTGGCTGAACTTGTGGTAGAAGAAGACTTTTACAACCGCTCACATCAAATCATTTTCCGCGCTATTGTTCGACTACTGACTAAAAGCCATCCTATTGATTTAATTACCGTTTCTGAAGACTTAGAAGGAATGGATGAGCTAGAAGCCGCCGGTGGCTTTGCTTATTTAGGTGAACTCGCCAAAAACACCCCAAGCTCAGCCAATGTATCTGCTTATGCACAAATAATTAAAGAACGCGCTGTGGTACGTGAGCTGATTGGCGTCGCCCATGAAATTGCTGATACTGGGTATAACCCTGAAGGTCGTAATAGCGGCGAAATTCTCGACATGGCCGAGAGTAGAGTATTCGAAATTGCCGAAAAACGCACCGGCAAAGACGAAGGTCCAAAAAATGTCGAGGCGGTGTTAACCAAAACCATCGACCGTCTAGAAGTCTTAGTTAAAAGCAATAAAGAAGTAACAGGGGTATCTACTGGTTATACCGACCTAGATAAAAAAACCAGTGGCCTGCAACCTTCAGACTTGATTATTGTTGCCGCCCGGCCATCAATGGGTAAAACTACCTTCGCCATGAACTTGTGCGAAAATGCCATGTTATTGGAAGAAAAACCCGTATTGGTATTCAGCTTAGAAATGCCCTCTGAACAGATTATGATGAGGATGTTGGCATCTCTTAGCCGAGTCGACCAAACTAAAATTCGTACCGCTCAGCTAGACGATGAAGATTGGGCCAGGATGTCTAATACTATGGCCATGCTGAAAGACAAAGACAATCTTTTTATTGATGATTCTTCTGGTTTAACCCCTATGGATGTGCGTACCCGTGCGCGAAAACTAGCCCGTGAGAAAGGGGGGATCAGCTTGATCATGATTGATTATTTGCAATTAATGCAGGTACCAGGATTAAGCGATAACCGAACCTTAGAAATTGCAGAAATTTCACGTTCGCTTAAATCATTGGCAAAAGAATTGGAAGTCCCTGTAGTGGCATTATCGCAGTTAAATCGTAGCCTTGAGCAACGCAGTGATAAAAGACCTATCAATTCAGATTTACGTGAATCAGGGTCGATTGAGCAAGATGCCGATCTAATTATGTTTATTTATCGAGATGAAGTTTATAACGAGCAAAGTACTGACCAAGGTGTCGCCGAAATTATCATAGGTAAACAGCGTAACGGCCCCATTGGTACATCGCGGCTGACCTTCCAAGGCCAGTTTTCGCGTTTCGATAATTATTCTGGAACAGCTGTACAAGATAAATACTAATACCAATCACCATAAGTAATTACTCTCGCTGAGAGGGCAATTACTTATGGTGATTGGTCTAGTCCCCTGATTTATGAACAAAGAAAAGAGATGCAATTGCATCTCTTTTTTTTGTTTGCCCAGCGAAGCTGGTAAACCCGATAGGCTGAAAGAAGCGATAGGAAGTTAGAGATACACAACTAACCGTAACCTGTTTATGGATACCATCCCTGGTATCCACCGAAGGCCAGCCTGTGGCTGTTCAAATTCGTTCCATACGAATTTGTCGGCAGCATTGGTGGGGAAGCGTCCAAAATAGCGCGAAGCCCAATACTTAGTCAGACCAATGCTGTGTTTGAGGGTGGCATTTCTAACAGGGAGTCAGTGCAGTAACTGGGGAAGCCTTACATCAAGTCCAGCGAGCGGTTGGAAGCATAAGTTCAAGGAGTGATCCAAAACTTATGTTGGTGTGAGGTGGCAGATGAACCGTTAGTAGTGAGTAAGGCTAGGCCTGTGGCAGGTTTTTGCTCCCGGCAAAACCTGCATTTCCACCGTCCATGGCGGTCAAAGCCAGTAATGGTGTGAAGGATAAAACCAAGCCGACTATCAGTATTGTGCCTGATGGGGTCAATTTTAGTCAAAAACTTTAGTTGATTGCGAAGGGGGAAGAGGTCTTTAAATACACTAAAAATTGGTGTATTTGGATATGGGCGTACAAGCTGTCGAATGAGGCAGGGCATCCCTCAATGATTACGAGTGAAATCGGTGCGATTGTCAGGAACTGGGCACGGAGAGTAACCATTTCTCTTCATTAGAGACCGGTCCGCAGAGCGGGGTGATCAGTCCGTTGATTGCGAATATTTACCTTGATGTGTTTGATCAAGAAATAAAGCGGCTAAATCACCGAATAGTTAGGTATGCCGATGATATCTTGATCTTATGCTGCTCAAAGACGACAGCGGAAAAGGCGCGTAAGGTGGCGAGTGATATTTTAGAAGGAACACTAAAGCTGACAGTGAATGAGAAAAAAAACCACATAGCACATAGCGATGAGGGCATTAAATTTCTGGGTGTGATAATAGGCAATAACTATACCCGCATTCAGGAAAAGAAGCTCAAGAGACTGAAAGCAAAAGTGAAACGAATAACCAGACGTAATGGAGGAAAGAATTTAGCGATGACGCGAAAGGAACTCAATCCCGTGCTCAGAGGATTTGTAAACTACTTTAAAATAGCGAATATAAACTCAATACTTAGGCGGTTATCAGGTTGGATCAGGCGAAAACTGAGGGCGGTACAACTCAAATTGTGGTAGAAGGCGGCGAAATTACACCGGCGACTGAAACAGCGAGGGTATAAGACCCCCTTCAAGTTTATAAAAATGAATTCGTGGGGCAATGCAGGCAGTCCATTATCGCACTATGCCATGCCAAATAGTTGGTTTAAGGAAATGGGATTATATTCGATAGACAAGGTCAACACTGGTGTTTTTGCTACTTATTACTAAGGAACAAAAGACTACAGGAGCCGTATACGAGGCCCGTACGTACGGTTCTGTGAGAGGGATGAGGCATAAGCCTCACCCTACTCGATGTACTCGATAGCTTATCTTTCCACTTTTGTTCTTTTGCTTGCCGTTACTTTTGCTGTAATACGACGGTTTACTTTATTAGCTGCTGCTGTATTTGATGTATCCAACAACTGATTTTCGCCAAACCCTTTAGCTTTTAAACGAGCATTATCAATACCATATGTATTGATCAACAGTGTTCTAACCGCTTCTGCGCGTTTTTGAGATAGCATCATATTGTAATCTTCTTCACCAGGTGCTGAAGAATGCCCCTCAATAACAGTATCTGTTTCTGGGTATCGATTCAAAAAATCAGCAAACGCCTGAAACTGGCTGTCATCAGGATTAGTAATAATAGAACTATTATTCCCAAATAATACTATTATGTTTGTTGATACTTGCTTTTCTGTAAAAACACTACAACCATTTTCGTCAACTTTATCAGTCATGGGTGTATCTGCACATTGATCCACATCATCCAACACACCATCTTGGTCTGTATCTAATATTAAGCTACAACCTTTAGCGCCGACTTTAGTACCGGCTGGTGTGTCTAGGCACATGTCAATAGTATTCAATACGCCATCACCGTCAGAGTCCAATGCACAACCAACATTATCGACTCGTTTACCAATTGGTGTATTTGCACATTCATCCATTTTATCAAAAACACCATCATTATCACTATCTACAGAGATAGGCATGGCACTCATAGTTGACCCGCCAAATGTGTATACCAAACCCAATTTATACCCCATATGAGTGGTGCCGCTCTCACCACTATCTAAATTTTGGTAGGCAGCCACTTCAGTAACAATTTTGACGTTATCACTTATATCCCAATGTTTACCTAAACCGATATTACCAACTAAATCAGTATCATCAATATTTGTTATTTTTGCACCGCCAAAAACATAAAGCAGATTGTTTGGCAAAAAATACAACGCGTCAACACCAACACGACTACCAGACATATCTGAAGGAGATGCATCGATGTTTAAGTATGATACTTCTAGTCTCGTAGCCCACTCAGGTGAGAATTTAAATCCAAATTCAGCACCAAATCCATAACCATTATCTAGATAATTTGGCAAACCAGTTTCTGATTGATCAGTTGAATAGTACTCAACAAAACCCGCAATCCACTTTTCATTTTCTTTAGTCTGAGCTTGTACATTTGCGCTCAAAGCTGCAGCTATTGCACTTAAAACTAATAATTTTTTCATCTCAATTCGTCCCTTTTTGTTCATTTTAAATTTATTTGGCACACCACTTATACCCAAAGCCATTGGAGTTGCAGCTAGGCGGCAAAGGAGCTCAGCCCCATGAGCTTAGACTTACTAAGTGATTGGGGTGAGTGAGAGCAGCCAACAACGCTGCAGCTTCAAGGGAGACGG
>Ga0316204_10004464_pt1 | contig 25020 bp, 25 predicted proteins | sample 6monrhotite_MG_2_FD_205661 | JGI IMG/M metagenome (GOLD analysis project Ga0316204, IMG submission 205661) | Microbial mat bacterial communities from mineral coupon in-situ incubated in ocean water Damariscotta River, Maine, United States -... | ecosystem: Environmental > Aquatic > Marine >... | reverse complement strand
GGGTTGTTTTCAACTACTTTGCTTTTACACTTGCCATCAGAAAAGCGCAGAGCGCAATCTAGCTTGGCTTTTGCAACATCTAATCCTAGATCAAATAAACTCATGATTCCTCCTTGAGGTCATTACGTATAAATTCCCTATCGTGATCAACCTTGTGAATGCGGGCTTCCGGCGAGGCCGAGCCAAAGATACTGTCCGATCTTTACTAAAGGGTGAGCGACTGCTGCAAAAATCTACGTCACAGGCTTTGTGGCCTAAGGATGGGTGGAGCAACGCGATACCCATCGCCATTATTGATAAATGATGGGTATCGCTACGCTCCACCCATCCTTGTATTATTCCCGCACAAAGAATTTGATGGAATTGATACCATCTAAACCGAGTAGTACCTCTTGAGAGGCATCTCAAGAATGAGCGACTGGATGCCGTACCCATCCTACGCGCTACGGGCTATTTTCCGCGTGGGCAGAGAGACGTGCCCACCCTACGCAAACACATCCCCCTGACATGGGGGAATGAGGGGATATGTAGTAAGTCAAAAACCCCTCCCAGCCTCCCCTTGTCAGGGGAGGAGCGAGTTGCGCTCACGATAGCGCTTGTTCGCGTGCAGGGCACGCTCCTACAGAAAGTTAGTGAGACTTCAACAGCTCAGCGCGTCTCAAGTACGGCGCTGAGAAATTTTTTGGTACGCTCATTTTGAGGATCGCCAAAAATTTGCTGCGGCGTTCCCTCCTCTACCATTTTTCCGCCATCAAAAAAACACACTCGATCTGCGAATTCTTTAGCAAATCCCATTTCATGGGTGACCATCAACATGGTTAAGTCATAATCTTCACCAAGCTGGCGAATCACTTTCAATACTTCGCCCACCAGTTCTGGATCAAGCGCTGAGGTGACTTCGTCAAACAGCATAATCTTGGGGCGCATTGCCAACGCTCGGGCAATCGCTACACGTTGCTTTTGCCCGCCCGAAAGCTGGCTCGGATAGTGATCCAGTTTGTCGCCCAAGCCAACCATTTGCAGCAAATCAGCCGCCCGCGCGTAGGCTTCATCTTTGCTTAACCCAAGCACTGTGACAGGTGCTTCAATGCAGTTTTGTACTGCGGACATATGGGGAAACAGGTTGAAGTGTTGAAACACCATGCCGATTTTGGCGCGCACTCGGCTCAGATGTTGGCGATTGGCTAGGACTAAGCGCTCTCCCTGTGACATGTGGGTAAGCGGTTCGCCTTCTACATAAATAACGCCATCGTCAATTTCTTCGAGTGTCATCAACATGCGCAGCAAGGTCGTTTTTCCCGAACCGGAAGGGCCGATGATGGCGACTTTTTCATTGCGCGCGACTTCAAAATCAAGCGAGTTCAACACGGTGAGCGGGCCGTAGCGCTTGGACACATTATCAAAACGCACCATAGGGGCATTACTCTGCTTCATCGTGTTCCTCCGTGACGGCGGCCAAGCCATGCCTCAAGCTGACGCGACAGCGCCGCCGAAATCAAACTAAAAAATAGAAAATAAAGACCGACCAACGTAATCGGCTCGGTGTATTGAAAGCTTTCAGAGGCGAGAATTTTCGCGGTCTGCATGAGTTCCAACACCGCGATTGCCGACAGCAGCGGTGTCTCCTTGAACAAGGCCACAAGATAGTTAGCCAAGGCTGGCACCACAGGCGGTATGGCTTGCGGAATGATGATGTCGCGCAGCGTGACAAAGGGCGAAAGATTCAAGGCAATTGCGGCTTCCCACTGCCCTTTGGGCACATTATCCAAACCAGCTCGATACACCTCTGAGCAATAACAGGCGTAGTGCACACCGAGGGCGATAATACCTGCGGTCATCGCGTCCAAACTCAGGCCAAATTCTGGCATGACGTAATACAAGAAAAATATCTGAATCAACAATGGGGTCGAGCGGATGAATTCAACAACACCTGTGGTAATCCAGCGCACATAGCGAATGCGCGACATGCGCAGCAAGGCAAACACAAGACCGAGTACGGCGGCGAGTATAAAACCGAGTAAAGTCGCCTCGATTGTAATCAGCGATGCCTCGCCCAGAATCGGTAGAATCTCCCAGGTGTAGTTCCAATCCCATTCCAACATCATCAGTTGGCTCTCCCGCGCATCAAGCCTTTGCTGGCACGCTGCTCTAGCGCACGCATCAAAGCGCTAATGACCATGGACATACACAGATACATGATCAGTACGATTGAAAAGATTTCTACAGTGCGTAATGTACTTTGATTTAACTGCTGCGCCTTAAAGGCGAGATCGCCGAGCGTAATCATGGAAACCAGCGCCGTCCCCTTGAGCAACTCAATAAACAAATTTCCCCAAGGTGGAATCATGACAAGGAATGCCTGCGGAAAAACAATCCGGCGCAGGGTTTGCATGCGACTTAAGTTGAGCGCAGTGGCTGCTTCCCACTGGCCTTTATCTACAGACTGAATAGCGCCGCGAATGACCTCTGCACCATACGCGCCGATATTCAATCCCAAGGCAGCCACGCCGACCGCGAATGGTTCCAGCGTGATACCGAAATAAGGCAGTACAAAGAACAACCAGAACAGTTGCACCAGAGCAGATGTGCCGCGAAATACTTCAATATAGCTAATCGCCAGCCAGCGCACCCAGCGCGGCCCATACATTTTGCCCACGGCGGCAATCAGCGCTGCCGTCACCGCCAGTAGTGCGCCACACACAGTCAGTTGTATCGTGACCCATGCACCGCGTAACAACTCAGGGAAAAACACTCGAAACTCGGCGAAGGTCGCCAGCGCGATACCCACCAAAAAGCTCAGGATCACGATGATAATTAAGCGTGGTGACACCTTAATTACTCTCCGGTGCAGAGTTGCTCAGCAGTTTTTTCTGGGAGGTTTGACTTGTCGAAACCGAACTGGCTCACCACTTTCAAGTGCTCAGCTGTGCCAATAAATTTGGCTAACTCTGCATTAACCGCATCACGCAGTTCGGTGTCCTTCTTACGAAAAGCAAAAGAGCCCTCGCCCCTATACTTCTTGCCATCTTTAGTGAAGGTGAAAGGCTCTGCACGTTCTATAGCATCATCTTTCGAAGCCAGATTTTTTGCAGTCAATGAGGTCAGCGCTGCGGCCGCAACACGGCCCGCCTTAACTGCTGCGACAGCCGAAGCGAAGTCAGGCACGATGACCCGCTGCGCGCGCGCCACCCCTGCCAACTTAGAGTTCGCCACTTCAGCAGTTCCTGCAATAAGCGCGATTTTCTTGTGCTTGCTCACTATGTCAACATAATTGTTAACGCCTTCAGGGTTGCCTTTTTTGACAATGAAGGCTTCGCCGATACCATAAGTAGGATTAGCAAAAATCACTTGTTTGCAGCGTTTCGGGGTGACATACATGGAGGCGACGATGGCATCAAAGCGCCCCGCCTTCAGCCCTGGAATTAAAGAGCCCCACTCAATCAACACACCTTCCACTTGCTTGATGCCTAGCTTATTCATGACATGCTTGAACACGGCAGGAGATTCGCCTGTCAGCTCACCAGTGGGTGAGGCAAAAGAAAATGGCGCTTCATTAGCAAATCCCACGCGGATATGGCCAGAGTTGCGAGCCTTTTCCAAGGTGGATTCTGCAAGTGCAGCATTTGAGATAAAAGCTAGAGCCGCAAAGGCGGTCACGGCTAAAACGGCACGGCGGGTGATGCTCTTTGAATAGTGCATATATCCTTTCCTTGCCTAATTAAGGCGGACTGCATCTGACAATATAGATGCTGAATGTCTCTACACTCAGCATAACGTTCGCTTCACGACTTGTAGGCTCTGGCGAATAGAACAGGAACTTACTGAATCAAGAGTGATACTAACAAACCGATCCAGCAGATTTCCTGCTATTAGTCCGTAATTGCCTCAGCCTCTAACTCATACGCGCCTTCGGCGTTATGCACTTCTTTACCGTGCAAAGGCGGATTAAATACGCAAGCCATTTTCATCTCTGTTGTGGCGCGCAATATATGCTTATCATGCTTATCTAGGGCGTAAACCGTGCCAGCTTTGATGGGGTAAACCTTGCCATCCGCCGTATCCTCAATTTCACCCTCTCCGCTCATGCAATACACAGACTCGAGATGATTCTGGTAATGCAGGTTTAGATTAGCACCCGCATAGATAGTGGTGATATGGAATGAAAAGCCCATACCATCATTTTTTAGCAACAATCTTGTGCTATCCCAACCTGTACTCTCTATACGGCGACCATTACGATGCGCCTCTTCCAATGTTCTAACAATCATAAACTCTCCTTATTCGCCTTAAGCATCACGATCAAACCAACATTACTCCCCGGGGAAAAAGTCCTTCTCTTCAGGGATACGTCTGAAATGCTCACATGCCTCGTCAATGCTTTCCTCGATTATGTCGAGTCCCTTTGCCAGCGACTCATCCGAAATAATCAATGGGCATAGCAATTTAATAACTTGATCTTCTGCACCGCTGGTTTCGATCATCAGTCCTTTTTTGAAGGCCCGTTGCGAAATATTGTTCGCTAACTCACCACTCACGCAGTTAATACCTTGGAACATGCCACGTCCACGGGCGATGAAATTTCCATTGCCGTATTTCGCCACAAAGCTGTCCAAGCGCGTTGAAATAATGAGTCCTTTGCGCGCGATTTCCTTAGCGAATGTATCGTCAGACCAATAATGCTCAATCGCTGCGGCAGCAGTGATAAAGGCATGATTATTGCCACGGAAGGTACCGTTGTGCTCACCCGGCTTCCATTGATCCAGCTCGGACTTCATAAATACAAGTGCCATAGGTAGACCATAACCGCTCAACGATTTCGACATGGTAACGATATCGGGGTTAATCCCCGCAGGCTCAAAGCTAAAGTAGGTGCCAGTTCGCCCACAACCCGCTTGAATGTCATCCACTATAAACAAAACATCATGACGACGGCAAACCGCCTCCAGCGCCTTCAACCACTCAAAGCTTGCAACATTGATACCGCCCTCGCCCTGCACCGTTTCAACGATCACCGCTGCTGGCTTATCAATACCACTGCTCGCATCACACAGCACTTTATCCAGATAAGCCGTAGTATCAAAACCCTCACCTAGGTAGCCGTCATAAGGCATGCGTGACACACCGCCCAAATTAACACCCGCAGCACCGCGATGGTGCGAGTTGCCGGTCGCGGCAAGAGAGCCCAAGCTCACACCGTGGAATCCGTTGGTGAATGAAATAATGTTATGCCGCCCGGTAATATTACGCGCCAATTTCAACGCAGCTTCCACCGCATTTGTGCCTGTTGGGCCGGTGAACTGCACCTGATAGTCTAGGTTTCTTGGCTTCAATATTTTAGCTTGCAGTGTTTCAAGAAAGCGCTGTTTAGCGATGGTATGCAAATCCAAACCATGGGTAATTCCATCTGATTCGATGTACTCCAGCAAAGCTTTTTTAAATAATGGATTATTGTGACCATAATTCAACGTACCCGCGCCGGACAAAAAATCCAGATACTCGGTACCATCGTTGTCATAAAGATATGCGCCGGACGCACGATTAAATACACGAGGGAAAGAACGCGCGTAGCTACGAACTTCGGATTCTAGTTCTTCAAAAATCTTCATCTGGTTTTACTCCTTAAATCATGAAACATGAGCGAATCACTTGCTTTCAACAGGACCGATGCGCACCAAATGCTCGGTGTCGTGCGCGCCTTGAAAGTGTAGTGATTGGTCGAACATGACTGAGCGCTGCATTTCTGCACCATGCTCAGCCGCGAACCCCGTGAACAATCGCCAAGAAGCGCTGTTATCGGAGGTAATAGAAGTCTCTACAAAGCGGACACCTTGCGAAGCCAGTCGCGCAAACAAGTTAGTCAACATCGTGCGCGCCAGTCTTTTCCCGCGCGCTTTAGGATGCACCGCCATCTGCCAGATGAACAAAGTATCTGGTCGATCTGGAACAAGGTATCCGGTCACGCTTCCCAATAATTCATTGTCGTAAATAGCAGCTAATGAAGTCGTTTGGAAATGGCTGGCTTGCAGCAAATTACAGTATGAGGAATTAGGGTCAAGCGGGGGACAGTCAGACACCAAGCGGTGCAGGGCCATACCATCTGTAGGCGCCAAATGGCGGAATTGGAATGCGGCGGGATCAAGCGCCGCTGAAGTAGTTGTATCAGCTATATCGGTCAAAACTTTAATTATGTCGGTGAAATAAGCCAGTAGCCTAGCACCCGAACAGAGTTGAAAAAGTTGTAGTGCGGAGCTATTTTAACACATCCACATGCCTTAAACATAACTGCCGCAAATGTAACAGCCCTCAGTGCAAGCAATATCCCAGAATAGATTGACACTATTTTTATAAGTCGTTTGTTAAAATTAAGGTATAGGCTACTCACACATTTTCTGAATGCACCCATACTGAAACAGGATAACGGCAGGGAATAAATGAATATAAATAGCTAGATGGTGATACATTCAATATCTAGCATATTGCACAGATTCCGCGCCCCAATTTTCAACAAAATTTAGAACATTACTTAATATAGAGTCCGTATGAAAATATCGCAATTCCACTGGAAAAGAAGAGCCACCCAACTTGCCGTTTTAATACTCATCGCATTAATTCCAGCTCTCGGATTATTTCGAGTTGACCTTGCTTCCGCCAGCTTCTTCGTATTTGGCAATCAAATTTGGTGGTCTAGCTTTTCTTTTGCGATTGGCCTTGCAATCATCATCATCACCGTCCCTATCCTCACTTATATGACCATCGGTGCCGTCTGGTGCGGATGGGCTTGCCCGCAGAACCTGCTTTCAGAATGGGCTAACAATCTCACCTACAAGCTATTAGGCAAACGTGCTGATATGCGCGTGGATGGTGAAGGCATGATCGTCGCAGCAGCCAAAGACAAAGCGCTCAACTGGTTAATCCTCGGCAGCAGTTTTCTAGTCGTATCCGCAATATTGGCATTCATTCCGCTCTTGTTTTTCTATCCGCCTAGTAATGTGTGGGACATGGTTTTTTCCGGTCATAAACCACAAGCCAATATTCTCATCGCCTATCTGTTTTCGACTTTCCTCATCTTTATCGACATCGCGGCGATACGTTATTTCTTTTGTGATTACGCCTGTTTCTATCGCATGGGACAAAGGATTTTTCAGACACGTGATGCGCTACATGTGAGCTTTGATGCTTCGCGCGCAGTTGACTGTAGCAAATGCAATTACTGCACGACGATGTGCATCACCAACATCCAACCAACAGAAATCAAACCCTACGACGCTTGCATTGACTGCGGTGAATGCATTGATGCTTGTGACCGTCTGCATTCAAAAACACAGACTAGGGGCTTGCTGCGTTTCAAGGTCGGCGAAAAAGTCGGCGAAACGACTTGGCGTGAAAAATTCAGTGAAATATCCAAGCGTTTTAACTGGCTGGTAGGCGCAACGTTTTTACTGGGGTGCACCATGATGATCTGGGGCCTCGTAACGCAAGAGCCGATACAGCCAAAAATATCTTACGAAGCCAGGATGAAGCAACAGCAGACATCCCGCGTTTGCCACAGCCAGTGCGCAAAAACCCAAGCCACTTGTGGCCCTAAGAATTTGGAAGGTTGCTACCACGCCGCCGCGTGCAAATGCGCATGCTCATTACAACAAGATCCAGACAATGCTGGCAGCGCCACATGGAGACAATGCGTACAGAGCAATAATGAACATGCAAAAGCGCTGCATTCTCGCCCCCCTTCCAAACCATGAATGCAGCAGCGCTCAAGCAGCGAGTCAGCTTACACACACTTGATTTGGTATAACACCACACGATTTTAATCGTAACAAGGAGTCACAATGAAAGACCTCATCAGCCAATACCGAATAGAAAAAGAACCCTATTACCATAGCGTCTCGGATGAAGTCGAGATTTATGACGCTGCCTATTCGGTGCGCATGCCGATGATGCTCAAGGGGCCGACAGGTTGCGGCAAAACACGCTTTATTGAATATATGGCGTGGAAACTAAACAAGCCTTTGATTACGGTTGCTTGCAACGAAGACATGAGCGCATCCGATCTGGTGGGACGTTTTCTGCTCGATGCCAATGGCACGCACTGGCAAGATGGCCCGCTCACGATTGCTGCCCGTCACGGTGCAATCTGCTATCTGGATGAGATTGTAGAAGCCCGCCAAGATACAACGGTCGTCATTCACCCGCTTACCGATGATCGCAGAGTGCTGCCCTTGGAAAAAACCAATGAACTCGTACATGCACACCCCGATTTTCAACTGGTCATTTCCTACAACCCCGGCTATCAGAGCGTATTGAAGGATTTAAAACAATCTACCAAGCAACGCTTCGGCGCTTTCGACTTTAACTATCCCGAACGGGCCATTGAGGTGGAAATCGTCACTCATGAGACAGGTATTAGCTCAGAAATCGCAGGCAAGTTGGTTTCCATTGCAGACATGGCGCGAAACTTAAAAGGCCACGGCCTCAACGAAGGAATATCGACCCGCATGCTGGTATACGCAGGCAGTCTGATTGCAAAAGGTGTAGAAGCCAAAAAAGCTTGCCGCGTCACTCTCGTTTCGCCGATCACTGATGACTTGGATATGCGTGATGCACTAGTGGCTGCCGTGAAAACCTTTTTCCAATAAGATATTTCCGACATGCAAACCGAGCAGCACAAACCCAACAAAAGCAATTGAGTTCGGGATGAAAGCAACCATCAAGCGTCTTGCGTGTAAGTTATTCAAACGCCGCCGCGCGACCTCCCCTGACTTGCCCGACCCTGCTCAGCGGGGACATAAGCGCACCCATTTATTCGAAGTGCGCCGCCGCGTTAGCATTTATCAGCGCGCTCTATGGGGTTGCGATTTCACCATCAGGCCAATGTCGCGCGAAGCTGAGATTCGTCCCGGACACCAGCTCTACATCGAGAATCAATCCATCCACCTGCCCAGTGTTTACCATGAATACACACTGAACAATTTCACCCGTGTCACGGGTTTAGAAATCTTTCGTGCAGCGTCAGCACATGCAGCGGCTCACCTTGTTTATTCGAAGAGTGTCTTTAGCCAACACTCCATCAGCAAATGGCAGAAGGCCGTCATAGCCACTATTGAGGATGCGCGAGTAGAAACCTTGTCTATACGCAGATTCCCTGGACTGAAGTCGCTGTGGGCGAAGCAGCATATGGCTAGCCCTTTGTACCAAACCACTGCCAGCGACTATCTCAACCGTCTTGCACGCGCCTTACTGGATGAAACGTATCTGGACAGCGACCCGTGGATTTGCCAAGGACGAGCATTATTCAACGCCGCAAGCGAGCTTGAGACGAATCAAATCTCCAGCGATATAGGCATGACCTTAGCCCAGTCATTTCTGGAGAAAAAATTAAAGTTCAAGCCGAAAGAGAATAAATTAGGCGCGCTCTACCGTGACGACAATCGCTGTTTGTGGGCGAGTACGAAAGCTGATGAAGAAGAGGAAGAACCCCCTCCCATCAGCCCTTTTATGCACAAAGGTCTTTTCTACGCCAGCAATGCCGTCAAAGACGACAATTTCAAAGATAGCAACCCGCCCAAAGTTAAAAAGGAAGAAAGCAGGTATGTAGTTTCTGAGCCATTCATTTATTCCGAATGGAATTACCGCAGTCAGACCGAAACCCCTTCTTGGGTGACCTTGCGAGAAATGAGTTCCAAATCTGGAAACTTGCAGATCGTGGAAAACATCATCACCCAAAACCTCGACCTCATCTCACGCATGAAGGTGGTCCTGGATGCGATGCGCTTAGGCGGCATGTGTCGTATTAAAAAGATGGAAGTGGGTGATGAGATAGATATCAATGCCGCCATCCGCGCACTAATCGACATCCGTCAGGGCATACAGCCAGATCTACGCATCATGACGCGCACCGCACAAAAAGGGCGCGACATATCAGTACTGGTCTTGCTCGATCTATCCAAATCAAGCAACGAATTAGTTCGCGGACAAAGCTATACGGTATTGCAGCTTAGTCAGCAGATTTGCGTTTTACTCGCTGATGCCATCAATAAAGTAGGCGACCCGTTTGCCATCCACGGCTTTTGTTCCCGCACCCGCAACTTTGTCGAATACTTCCGCATCAAAGATTTCGATCAAGCTTATGACGATATGCCAAAGGCCAAGATAGCTGGCATGACCGGCCAGAACTCAACCCGCATGGGGTCGGCAATACGCCATGCGACTTACCATCTAAACCAGCAAGCAACCGGGAAAAAACTCCTGTTAATCATCACAGATGGAGAACCCTCTGATGAAGATGTCCTTAACCCGAACTACCTACGCCACGAGACCAAAAAAGCCATCGAAAAAGCCCGACGCGCAGGCATCAGCACTTATTGCATCGGTCTAGACCCAGATGCCGACCAATACGTACCCGAGATCTTTGGCGCGAAAAATTACTTATTGCTGGATCAGATCAAGAATGTGCCGGAGAAACTGCTACTGCTTTATGCGGAACTCACTCGCTAAACGTTCCGTGGGCGCATACCGACAGCGGGTTCACACTGATATTCGATGCATTTGCGATAGCGTTGATCGAACGAAAAATGCCGTTAAACAGCAGTCACCGATATATTGGCTGTTTACCCGCAACGGGTATGAAAAGTGTTCAAGTACTGGATTGAAACAGCCCGCAAACAGATAATCCACCCTCGTCCACTCAGCTGGTGCGGACGAAACCTTGTCACGTAAACTTCACATTGGGCAGTGATCTGGTGTCCACTCGCCTCATTCATGCCCGCGAGGGAACGTGCAAATCCACATTTAACGCAATACAACAACACCCTGAAAGAAAAATACAATTATCCAAAAAGCGCGCTAGTGGCTACGACATTTCACCGCAGATGCGCTACAGCTAGCCGGTGCTACTTTAATTTCTGCCCTACCCGGTGTTTGTTTTTCACCTCAGCAATCTGCTCAGCCGGAACGTCATACTGTGCCGCCAAATCTCCCCATCCCATAAACACTTCCTCTACTTCATCAATCACTTCAGCAACTTGTTTGATGTTGAATTTTTTCCCCGTCTCAAGCAACAAGGCACGGCTGAAATTGTCCGCCTGATTGCCAAGTGTCATCTGATGTTGAACTGTATAAGCAGATCCAGCAGCGAAAGTTAGGTCATAGGCAGGAGCCAAACTCCATTCACCTGTCATGGAATCCAATAAAAATGAGATGTTTTTCACGTGATCGTCTTGATTGCGACCGACAATATTAAACACCATCCGTTTAAACCCCTGCTCCAACGCTTGTTGTCCTAGATTTAATTCAAGCATCAACCTAAACCAGGCTTCATAGCTGAATGACTGAGGCCGATTGTAATCAATATGGGCCATTCCACCCAAGCTATGCATATGGATTTTCATCGTGTCTACACGATCAAATCGCTTTGTCATGAAGTGAAAAAGGCCGTTATCTTCCAAATAATCCACTTGGGACATTTTGATCTTTAGCTTTTGCGCGAGCAACGCATAGGTGTATTCAATACGATTGAATGGCTTTGCATTCATGTCCAACACGTTAGCGGAAGCGACTCCGTCGAATTTTATTAGCCATGATTCATCCCCAACCTTCGGCTTGGCAAATCCAGACCGAAGCCGCTTCTGTTTTTTGTTCCATAAAATAAGCGCTTTTGCACGTGCGCCACCTGCTGCTCCGCCCACACGCATGATTTCCTGCACAGCTTCTGTTGTTTCGCCTTCAATTAGCTTGCGCGCAGAGTCGACCAGCGACTGCACCTCAAGAGCCTGCTCCTCTTCCTTTGTTTTACGTTGTAGCGCAGGCGTATATTCAAGCGCACCCATTGCACGCTTGCCAACATACAGCAGGCGCTGCACGGGGCTTAATGCCTTATCACGTTCTCCCTTACCCTCAAAATAGCTTTGAATAATCCTATTTCCGAATGTATCTGGAAGCGAATCGGCAATAACACCGGGCAACCCAAGGAATGAAGTTGAAGTACGCAGTTCAGGAAATTCGAATACTTCCGTGGTAAGCGGGAGGTGTTTAGGGGAGAGTTCCCGCCCAGAAACCAAGTAATCTTTGTCATAAACAAAGGCTATGCGCCCGTTAGTATATTCCATCACTTGGCCTACCAAGCGCCCCCATAGATGAACATGGGCGGTCGCTACGATTCCAAGCTGCTCAGATTTACGAGCCATGTTTTATTTTTCCGGTGGATGCTCTTAAACGTGGCTGTCCGCGTGTCGATATGCCTTCACCTGCTGGCAGCACCTCAGAAAATGTAGCTTCCAAAGAGGACAGCAGGTTCAGCCCACGAAGAATTTTTATCATTGACGACAGCTTTACATCCCTGCCTGCCTCCAACTCAAGGATGGTTTTTCGATTGAGGCCTACATTGTCCGCGAGCTGATCTACTGGAGTATTCTTCCCTAAACGCCTGCTCTTGATGCGCCCTCCGATCAGCAGCATGACCTCATCATTCGTCATATAGTCCGCTATAGTCGGCATAATCACTCCTTTTAAGTTTCAGCAACCATTAAACAGGATTATATGGCATCGTATATATTAAATATTAATTTAAATTCAAAATAGTCCAATACAAAGGATATTAAAGACATAAAAATTACTTATAGTCCTTCATGGCGGACTAGTATGCGCTTGGGATAGATTTCTATGTGTTTTGCGTTATATTTGAGGCATGGCACGTTAGCCCAGAGCTCACCTTCCCAAAAATGGGCACAGGGCCTTAGCCTCCCTTGCCAACAAAAAGGCAAGGGATCTTGTCTTTTGCCTTGCCCTGCGCGCTGATAATCCTACTCACTCTGGAGTAATGCAAACCGAAGTGATTCCCAATTTCTTTCATGCCATGACCTCCGCTGGCGTAGGCTCGTGCAATCGCCTCGTCCCTGCTGCCGCTGTGTGCCTCGTAATGTTCCAGAGGTTTCGCCATCGCCCGTCTCTGTCCCATAGGGACTTCGCTCAAATCCCCGCTGGCTGGCTTTTTTGACAGCATCTTCTGGACAAACTCATCCGTGCCGAGACAAATTGGATTCTTCAGTTTTTCCCACGGTGCGGGCTGATCTTTCCCCTCTGCCACAAAAGCGCGGTAAGCTTCAACCGCCGCGCCCCGTTGTGTGGAGAAAGCCGACAATATCCAATCGGTCATCAGCCACGCTGGGCAATCTGCCTGCCCCGCGCTTGCCCGGTAACTGCTCCAGGGCCAGTCCTTCGCGCTACGCACCATGCGCGCCCGCACCGGGTTCAGGACGATATAGCGAGCCAACTCCAGCAAATAGGTTTCCTTCTGCACGATAATGGCTTTATAGCGCCCCTGAAAAACATGCCCCACGCGCCGGTGTTTTGCGTTGAAGCGCTGGGTATACACGCCGTTCAACTGTCGCATTCCCTTCGCCAAATTGCCGTCCGGTGTCTCCAAAAGCAAGTGGTAGTGGTTGCCCATCAGGCAATAAGCATGCACGGACCAGTTACAACGCTCGCACACCTCCGCAAGCACTTCGAGAAAAAGCCCACGATCACCGTCATCCAGATAAATAGCCTCTCTCCCATCACCCCGCGAAGTGACATGGTAGAGCGCTCCGGCAAATTCGATTCTCAAAGGTCTGGACATGGGAGGACATTATCACAAATCGAAGAAAGGCAAAAGACAAGACCTGACCCCGGTCACTCAGACCCCGGTCACTCAAGACCTGACCCCGTAGTTCTCTGAAAGACACCGGCTACTACAATATCTAGTCCTCTGCCCGCACAACATTCGATTGACGCCGACCCACAAAACCTTACAATTCCCATAGGTTCCGCTCTTCGTAGGTTCAGTCCAACAAGGTTTATCAATGCACGGGGTCAGGTCTTGTCTTTTGCCCTGATTCCATAGCAAAAAGCGTAACAATACACTTCCCTTAATTCTTTTCGTCCTGTGCATTTACTAAACGACTGCTAGCTTATTCCTTATTTTGAATTTATACCTGACCGAGTCTGACCGAGTCTGACCGAATCTGACCGAGTCAGACCGAGTCAGACATTTCACTCAGAAAATAAACATATGTAGTTACTTCCAAGTGATATTTCAAAATCACAACCAATTAAATTAATTTAAAAGAAGTTGTAATTAATGGGAAGACAAAGGATTGAGGATTACACCGTGTGACGGGGGCAGATACCGTCTTGAAAGTCAAGATTGCGACCTGATAAATTTGCGTCAAATGGTTGCCCCGATTTGACCACGCCGTAAACTAGATGAGCCATTTTACGAATGTGTGGGTCAGGCTTACGCTATTGCTATGTTGGGTAACGAAAAATGCACGTGAAATGCACGGGGTCAGGTCTTGTCTTTTGCCCTGATTCCATAGCAAAAAGCGTAACAATACACTTCCCTTAATTCTTTTCGTCCTGTGCATTTACTAAACGACTGCTAGCTTATTCCTTATTTTGAATTTATACCTGACCGAGTCTGACCGAGTCTGACCGAATCTGACCGAGTCAGACCGAGTCAGACATTTCACTCAGAAAATAAACATATGTAGTTACTTCCAAGTGATATTTCAAAATCACAACCAATTAAATTAATTTAAAAGAAGTTGTAATTAATGGGAAGACAAAGGATTGAGGATTACACCGTGTGACGGGGGCAGATACCGTCTTGAAAGTCAAGATTGCGACCTGATAAATTTGCGTCAAATGGTTGCCCCGATTTGACCACGCCGTAAACTAGATGAGCCATTTTACGAATGTGTGGGTCAGGCTTACGCTATTGCTATGTTGGGTAACGAATGAAAGGATCATCCCGCAGGCGTAATAACCAACGCAATTTAAAGTGGGTGTCCTTTCGTTTTGCTGCAAACTGCTTTTCATAAACTAATGGAGCTAAGTTTCCCAAGGCGGAGTGCCTTCGTGTGCAGTTATAGAATGCCACGATGTAATCCGTCACGTCTTTACTGGCCTCCATTTGGTTTGCATATTCTCGTTGCCACACCCGCTCTATCTTCAAGTTCAAGAAGAAGCGTTCCATCACTGCATTATCCCAGCAATTACCTTTGCGACTCATGCTGCAAATGATGCCGTGTTGTTTCAGCAAGGCTTGGTATTCGTGGCTGGCGTATTGGCTCCCCCTATCCGAATGCAAAAGACAAGACCTGACCCCAGCATATTTGCACTTTAACTTTCCCAGCATTTTAGGGATGTGTCGTAATGCGTGCCGCTTCTAAATTTAAACGACTAAATATCTGCATCTGAAAATACTATCTATCGCCAACGTGTCAAAAGTGACGCTTCGAATAAGTTGAAAGCGGACATCCAGCAGGCTACTTCAAAGAATATCGCCACTGTCCGTTAAGACCGATGCGCAACCAATCAAACGTGTTGCACACGTATGTCCGCTAAGGTTCGATACAACTCTCCGCCTTAACGAAATGGAACCAACGGAGCCAGTGCCGCGTTTATTTCTAAACCACTACAAAACTATGAACCCCTAACACCTTTTCTCATTTCACCCGCTTTCGATTCCAAGCCTCTACCCAAGCAATCAACACTCCTGATAACGCGCCAATCACATGACTTGACCAGGAAATGTGTGTCCGCATATCTAAAAAGATAAAAATCATACCGCCGTAAAACACAATAGTGACAACAGCGAGAAGCATGGCTTTCACTGAGCGTTCAAACCAGCCATCTGCAATCAAGTAAGCCCAATACACCATAACTAAGCCACTCGCACCAACATGGTAGGCACTGCTGCCGACCAGCCAGACACCTAGTCCCGTCAATAGTGTTCCTAAGAATGTAATTTCCAGAATATTGTTTTTTTCATTCAGGCCAATCAACACACCCAGCATGGCAAAGGGAATCGAATTGCCAATGAGGTGCCACAGTCCATTATGTATAAACGGCGCAAACGGTATGCCCAGCAAGCCACTCAACTGTCTCGGCAAGATGCCCCAACTATTCAAATTTCCTGGCAGAATCATCTCTACCGCAAATACCAGCCACATAATAGCCAGTAGATATAAAGCAGCAGGTATTCGAGTTAAGGATTTAGACATGAAAACTATTTAACTTAGTGCCGCATTAATCGTCAGATTATTAATATCCGTTTTTTCTTGATTAACGAGGCATATGATGGATTTTGTATTGATCAATGTCGTTGCTAAGGGATTGGTATCGACACGGCCATCAGCGTTCGTGTAAGCTACGGCTAAGCAACCGGCCTGTGTCATTAGGCGACAAACCACTTCTGACCATAGCATCTTTTCGATATCGACATCATAGCGAACCATATGATCTCCTTCATGGGTGAACATCGTTTCTAGCACCTGCTCCGTGCCCGGTGCAACCATTGCTCTGACGGGGAACTCAGGATAGGCTCGTACAGGCCGAATTACTGCATTAGCACCCGCAGATTGCATACGTTGACGATTTTCGTCATTCACTACTTCAACGACAATAAACGCAGACGTTCCTATTTCTTTAATTCGAGTTAACACGTCGAAAGTCAAACTATCGGAAGTTGGATCGCACGTATCTTCCGCCAAGATAATAATGTATTTGGCTGTCGCAACATCGACACACTCAAGGTTGTCATTGCTTTGTGCTATTCCGGAATGATGTACCACACCTCTAGCGGTTAAAACATCTGGCAGGCCATCACTGTATTCAGTGGTTAAAATTTGTACGGGAATATCGGCTAATTCAGGACTGATACGAATCTGATCGACCATTTTCGTTAAGTAGCTAACGGCATTGTCATTCGGAATATTAATGATTAATAAATGCTCTTGCATAAGCCATCTCCAAGTTCCATTTCGTTTTTTCTCTCTAACTGAAATACGATATTCAAAAAACTCAGCAGCCATTTGAGCTAACAAAGCAATACCCATAACATACATCATGACTACTGTTGAGACTCGCCCCCATACTGTACTCGCAGACAAGTCACCGTAACCAACGGTGGTCACAGTCGTCAACGTCAACCAAATTGCATCCGCAAATGACATTTTTTCAAAAAACATCATTGCCATGGTATGCAGGAAAATAAGTGCGAACAGAATGCTAAACATTCTGATCACGACCTTAACTTGGTTAACCTCTGCATGCTGCATGTATCGTCGATAATGCGAGCGTTGGCGGAAGATTGCTTGCAGAAAGAACAAAGGCGCTCCTAATAGGTTGCCAATAAAAAATTTACGACTTATTAAAGTAAGTCGCTATTAATTTCTGGCAATGTGCTTTTAATCCAGGGCTTGCCGCGTCTTGAATATCATAGGCTTTAGCAATGGCCTGCCTTTCCTCTGCATTAATCGATATACCGACACGTAAGCGTTGAACGCCATCACTGATTTTCAAACCTAGTATCTCGCGAATAACATCACTCAGTGACATTTCTCGCTGCGCAGCTTCCAAACGTAATGCCTGATAGGCATCTTTACTAAAATCAAAATAGACTTGAGACTTAACTGCTCGGCTGACGGCTTGCGACTCTTTTTCCCAGCGACTCATTTGCCTGGCCACATTTGGTCAATCATGTTGCTACCACCGCAGACCTCTAAGAAAACCTCGGTTGAGCCGTCACCATAGACCTCGACACTCATACTATGACTATCCGGTGTAGCGTCAAATTCATATAAACGGAATTCTTCACCGCCGGGCGTATGCTCATCCGGCTCACAGTCTTTATCATAGAAAAATCCAGTTTCTCCCTGCGAAGTCTGCATATAGCGCTCCGCAACCCAGCCAGTGTACTTCTCTGGCTCACTCAAAGTTTGCAGCTCGACAGCATCACCTTCAAATAACTCAGCAAAGTCATCCGCGTCGAATATCTTCAATACATCTGCACGTGACACACGCTTGGAGATGCACAGCTCGGTGTCGCCATCATTAGCATCAACAGATAGGTAATAGACACTGTCATCGGCTGACTTAATGATCAACTCTTTAACATTGCCATATTCATATTGATAGGTCGTGACTTTCTCGATGGTGAAGTCTTGTCCTGCAAGAACCTCGGGCAGGTATCGCTTGGGCTTTAACGTGATGATGTCACCCTGCCTGAGATCAAACACCGACTCGAGTGAACGAGTCGGCTTTTTCTTTTTAAAGAATCCTAGCATTCAACTTAACCCTTGCCAGCTTTTTTCTTCAGTCGAGCCAGAATATCATCCGCTGCGGGTGAGGCGTGTCCACCAATACCAGCTTCGGAAAATTCCTTATCGAGCGAATCGGAATCATTCTTTTCTTCCATCCAATCGCCAGCCTTCATATTATCTTTATGAGCCTGTTGTTTTTTACGGATGCGATCTAGCGACTCTTGCACGCGACTGGTCTTTGAATTAGTCGCAGCAAAGTTGGTTGAGATCTTAGAAGTTGCCTTTTGAATTTGATCGGTTGTTTTAACCCGTTCAAGTTCATTTCTGGTTTTCTCCAAGGTACGCTTACGCTCCTGAATCATACTGTTCAACTCAAGCACTTCTTTACGCAAGGCATCGTGCTCATCTTTCAAGCTATCGTGCTCTGTCGTAATCTCTGCAATACGCTCAGCGGCTTTAGTCGCAAGATCTTCACGACCAGAATCTAATGCAGACATCGCCTTAGCTTCCCAATCGCCGATATCTTCAATAGATTCATCTAGCTTGCGCTTTAATTGAATCTCTTTACCTTTTAAGGTTGTCAGCGAACGGCTCGCTTCTTTAATAGCCGTGTCGGCTTCGCGAATATTCTGTTCGAAAATGCGAATCGCCTGACTATCAACCACTGCCTCACCGGCTTCACTCACACCGCCTTTAAAAGCGGAAAACATGTCTCGTAATATACTCATGATTTAATACCTCGTGTTTCGTTGCTGGCTAGCATGGGAGAAACTGCATCCAGAAGTTCAATGACATTTTCAGCCTGAACTCCTAACTCATGCGCCAAGTTTTCAAATAGTGTTTCGACAGCCATCGCACCAAACAAAATATACTGGCCGTCTTTAAGCCCAACCGAACTCAATGGTATGGATGGGTTTAATTGCAGCATGATCTTATTCAGCTCATCCAGCTTGCCATCCATGACCTCATCTTCAGAAAACAAATGCGAGACGGTTAGAATCTGCATATCAGTTTTCACGATGTTAATCGGGAACTCTTCATTGTTAGAACACACGACATGAATTAGCTCGTCCTGCAATTCTGCAAAAAACGTCGTGCCTTCCGGCGTGCTATGTGTATTTAATCTTAGAACCAATTCTTCTAGCATGTCACTCATCGGGAACTCCTTTAAAAGTGTAATCGCGCTCGTTTCACATGTGACGGACAGCATCATGTGACATAATATGTCAAAGGTCAAACGTTATTTTATTTTTCGCGTAAATAAATACCGCCATTACGCTCCCATGAGTCGTGGTGATATCGATAGACGGTATTGGAACCCATATAATTAATTTCAACCGCCGCAGTATTGTTAAAAAACGTCTTTGAAAAATTAAAAGCGGACTCAATCATGGGTTTCGTAATCCAGTTATAGGTATCGGGAATGTGCTTCTCTGAGGACTTAATCCGAGCTAACGGGCTTGCCCCAACTTTAGTCGCGATGGTCCAGCCCCACTCGCCAAACGAGGGCACATTGGCGTGATATTGATCGGTAATAAAGCCTGCCGCTGCAACACTCTTGCCGATTGAAACAAACGCCCGCTTGGCATGATAAGGTGATGTCGACTGCACAACTAGCGCACCATCAGCAGCCAGAAGTGACTTTAGTTTTGTATAAAAATACTTCGAATAGAGCTTATTTAAGCTCGGATGTCTGGGGTCTGGTAGATCGACAATGATGACGTCATATAGCTCACCACTGTCGATTAACTGATCAACATACAAAAAGGCATCGGTGTTAATCAAAGTAACCCGTTTATCAGCAAATGAGTTTTGCGTCATGTTTGCAATTTTATCTCGCAAGCCAAGCGGCACCGATAGATCCTTGCCACTAAAGATATTGGTCATACCTTTATCGAGATCAACCACCTTCACGGACTTAGGTTGCCAACGCAGGATATCTCGCAACGCCAAGCCATCACCACCACCGACCAGCAACACCTTCTCATGCCTTGGCGCGGCAAGCATGACGGGAGTCACCAACATTTGGTGGTAGATATGTTCATCATTTTCTGAGAACTGTAGACCGCCATTGATATACAGCCCAAGTACCGTTACATGCTTAGACGTAACATATTGCAGCGTCATGGTTAACTGTTGATACGGCGTTGATTTGGCATACACCACCTGATCAACGAATAGTGCAGAGTTGTTGCGTTGCACCCATACGTCACCACGTACCATCAGCACCGCTAGCAGCGCTAAAATCAACAGCGAAAACCAAGCGAAGACAGGCCAATTTTTAATCTTGTCTCGGTAAACGAATAGAAAGATACACCCCACCAGCAAATTCAAGGTCGCGGTATAAGAGGCGGCCTGCATAATCGGGAGTTTTAGCCCGTAAACCACCCATAAGAGTGCGCCAAAACCCGCACCGATATAATCTGCGCCGTAGATTGTGCCTGTATTGTGTTCCAGATGCTGCTGATAGACCGACTGTCGAATACGCGCGATGAGCGGTATTTCCATGCCGATCAAAAAACCAATGATGAAACCGGAGATAAAGGGTAGGTAATAAGATAACTCTTTGATGATCACCACTATACCGCCGTCTAGACGGATGTCGCTCACCCCATAAACGGATTGCAAGAAGGCTGGCGTTTCATAGGCCAGCGCGATAATCATCGACATGACTAATATCGACATGCCACCAACCATCGCAATGGCGAGTTCTAAAAAGACAAAACCACGGAAGGGTTGTTTGACCCACTTTGCCGAAAAGGCACCCAGCCCCATGGAAACAATCATGATGCCAATCATGGCGTAGATGGCAGTCTCTACTGCGCCAATAATACGTCCGGCGTAGTGAGACAATAGATATTCATAGATCAGGCCACAAGCCGCCAGCACGGCCATATTACCTATCAAGATAATATCGTGCTTCCAGCGTATCCCTTTAAACAAGGACGTCATTAATGCCAGTGAATGGAGGTCTTAAATGTAAGGGCAAGATTATGCTACAACAAACTATCTGCAACTAATAAAACTGGCTCAATGATGGTCGCCATGGCAATAAAGATCATCGCTTCTACCGCAGCAACACCATAATTCTTTTGCTCATCAACCTCTTCCACGACATTAATACCAGACAAAATTATTTTACGCGCCAAGCCTGAAACCAAGGTCACCACCAAGGTCGCGGCAAGCCCACCGGCGAACCAGAAGCAGGCCGACAACCAAGGCGCATCACTGAGATAGGGGATCACCGCCCCAACCGAGGAAATCGCAATTGCCGCAGCCACCAAGTGCCCGCTATAACGCACCGCCAAGGCATAGTTACCTGCCACGATTGCATCTTGCAGCCTCAGATTATTATGTCGCGACATATAAATTCTGGCTCTGATGCGAGTAACAATTAGCAAGGTCACCTGAGCCGCAACGAAGCTAAAAACGACAATCAATAGACCGTTATAAGTTTCACTCTCAACCCAGTGAATCGCGCCAGATATGATAATACCGAGCGCGACAAAGTTAGCCATCTGCACAATGCCCGCACCTAGATTTTGCTTAAGCACTTCGGCTTTAACTGAAAATCGATCAAAAATAAGGCGGTCAAACACCATATTGCCGACTTTAAGCAAGACTAAACCTAAGACAGCGTACATTCCGATGTTGGTGGCTTCCATCCAAATAACCGCTGCAGGGTCACCAGTGACCGCCGCCGCGAGAATCAAACTAAAGGCAAACACACCACCCGCAAATGACAAACCAAAGGCATAGTTATCCTTTTTTGATAATTCATCAATTGGATTCACGCCATAGGTCAGACCTTGTATATGACGCAGTGCAAAAATACCGAATACAGCAATACCAATATTGATTGCCAGAATCGAAAGAAAATAGCTATTCATGTTAATTTCCCTTATTTTCCACCGCGATTGCTTCGAGAGGTACGCGAACTACCATTCCTCATGGAACCACTTGAACGTGACCTCATCTTGCTGCTATACGAACTTTGAAAAGATTGGTTCGCCCGCACTGTTTTATTCACTACACTGCTCGTAGTTTTACGCTGAGTCGCATAGGGGCTTTTAAAGCTTTTACCCTGACGACTAAACTTGGATGCAGTTTTAGACTGCACTGAATTTTGTGTCGCCGTCTGCCTAGGGGAATTGTAAGTACTACGTCCATAATCATGATAATAACTATAGGGTCGATGACCTGACCATGAATTATAAGAAAGTGGCCCTCGTCCAAACAGACTGCTCATCATTGCGTATTGGCCATAAAACGCCCAGAACGAATTACCACTACCATTCGATTGCCAATGACCATAATTCGGATTACCCACTAACTGATTTCCGCTGGTGAGGTCTTCTGATTGATTCGCAATTCCCGCCGCCTGAGCAGATAAAGACTCGACCCTCGCCAATTGACCGCCAGACATATCCGCCAGTACATTAACAGGGTCAGTTAGCATCATATTATAGAGCGTAGGGGTTGCCGCTTTTTGAATCCCCTTTAACTCAGTTAAAGTATTGGCAACCTCCACCGAACCACCTTTGACTGCACTGCGGGCACTTTTTTCCACATCCTGTAATCGAGACAAGAGATTTTGAAAGATCGGCCCCGAGGTGGTGGCATCTCGACTCAGGGCATCAACCAGCTCGGCCGTCTCAGGACGCAAGCGCTTAACCGACTCCCCATACAACTTAAGCAGGTAGGTATTACTAATACGATCACTGACAATCATGCTCCCGAGCTTTTTAACCGCCGCCCTAGAATCCACAACGCCGGCATTCATTTCAGACTGCCAAAGCTCTTCCTGACTGGGGCCACAGCCCTGCAGCAATAGCGCACTCAGGCAAAGCATTACAATATTACGGAAAATATTCATGTACTTCCTAGCACGGGTGAATGAACAGGAGGCCGACGATGCACACTGGTAACGGCAAACACATCCTGTGGAAATTTAGTTTTCAAAAAAGCAAGCGCGAGTTCAGGATCGCAATCGCCACACATAAAGATATCCAGTGCAGCGTAGTTGTATTCCGGCCAAGTGTGGATACTAATATGCGACTCCGCAAGCACAATCACACCGGTACAACCGCAACCCTCACCAAAATCATGGAAATTACTATCCAAGACCGTTGCGCCCGCCGCCAAAGCAGCCTGACGCAATACATCGTCAAGTGATTCATTCTTTAACGTAGAAATAACACCGGACTGATCGATGAGTATATGTTTACCCAAAACCATTATAAATTTTAAGCCCAAATCCAATAGAGCACCATCTTATGGCGCGCGTTCTTTTCGTGTCAACAATATTAAAGTTAAACACGTCCGAGTCTAGCATTGAATTTGCAGATGACGACGGTCGGTTTGAAGCGTTGTGTATCTTATTGACGGGGGGAGGCTTGTGGGGCAGCAAACCTTGCAACGGGTCTCGCTTGAGCCAGCTACTGTCATTTACATCATCCGACTCCCTGCCGGGATGGTGCAAATCATTCAAGACCGTGGCTCTGAAAGTAGGCGAGTTATTTGCAAGCTTGGGAGCCTTACCTTTTACATTTATGCAAAACGTAATGCCTGACCCCCAACACTTGAGGAACCGACCGATTCTGGCCAATCCCTCTCGAATGTGTGGTTCACGGATGAGTAATAGCATACATTCCTTTTCACAACACACCTGATAGTTTTTTGGCTAATTTATATTCTAGCGCCGCTCTTGCCACACCATCAAAACCAGGAAACAATGTTGCAGCTGAAATATCAAACCGAGCACATCTAAACAATAGAGCTCCTGCCAGCTTCGAAGGAAGGGTTACTTTAGTAGCTACAACATCCTGACTTACTTCAAATAGTTTATTTACTGAGTTTTTCACATCTTCGCATGAAAATGCCGAATCCCTGCTCATCCCATTTGGCTGTCTATGAATTAAAAATACACCTTTTTGTGCTGCGAGGTTGTTACTCGTACTGCCTGGCAGCGTTACATATTCCAATTTTCCTTCTAATTTTTTCAAGTCTTCAGAATCTATTACCCAGACAGCGAGTTTTTCCGAAACATTCCCGAGGTTCAAGACTTGTGATGCCGAAAAATATGCCGCGACTAAAGGACTTTTAGTCCAGTCCAGGAGCCGCGTTGGAATACCATGATGTTGTGCGAGAGCAATGAAAGAAAAATACTCCTTTGACGGCCAGCCAGCTCCATCAATTCCGTAGCGGTTAGTAAATACTGAAAAATTCATTTGACGCCTAAACTCTGGAGAATCATTGGGAATCATGAATCCCATTTCGTCGGAATAGTGGAGAAAATCCAGAAGCATGAAGTATTCAAAAAGAACTATTTGGTCAATTTGTGTCGTCGTGCGACTTATATTTTTATATTTAGAATTTACTTCTTCGCGAAGAACTGATGGTGTTAGTGACCATTCTGAATCTCCTTGGCCACGAAATATAGGTTTCTGCATACGCTCAGGAAAGCTACCAATCGGCGAAAGAGTATCCCAGAATTCATCTAATGATTTCGTCTCTATTTCTCTAATTGGCATGAATCAAAACCCTTAAATTTAGGATATGGATATGGGGACAGGCTTGCGCTATTGCTTTATTCAAACCGAACGCCCCCTTCGCAAAAGGCGTTGAAGTGATTGCTTTTAATCCTAGTCATCTCACACACCTGCCGTAAAGCCAATGAAACCAGACTCTCATGGCACTCGGTTAAGCAAATTTTCGCCACTTTATTACCTGCGCCCGTTTGGTAGGTCATGTTAGCGCAGCGTAACCCGACAAACTGCACGATTTCATCAATGTTGGGTTACGCAATAAAGCCGCTAACCCAACCTTGTATTATTCCCGCACAAAGAATTTGATGGAATTGATACCATCTAAACCGAGTAGCACCTCTTGAGAGGCATCTCAAGAATGAGCGACTGGATGCCGTACCCATCCTTAGGCC